>Ga0102962_1000045_pt1 | contig 76653 bp, 70 predicted proteins | sample SalPonF2_C_D2_MG_FD_84519 | JGI IMG/M metagenome (GOLD analysis project Ga0102962, IMG submission 84519) | Salt pond soil microbial communities from South San Francisco under conditions of wetland restoration - Salt Pond MetaG SF2_C_D2_MG ...
CGCGGTTGGTCAAACGAAGGCCCAAGCCCTTTTCACGGCTACAGACCAGTCGTCGTAAAGCACGCGCAAACATCAGGAAGTATGGACGTCCTAAGAAACGTGCGGCTTAAGTCAGCGCCATTCCTTCATGGATCCGTGCCGACTGGGTCGCGCTGGCGCCGCCATAGGCGGTCCAGTCGGGGCAATACGGTATAGGCCGCCGTGCCGGCCGCCGTGGCGGCCGCCGCTTGCAGCAAGCCGAGCGGTCCCTGAGGGCGGCTGCCGAACAAACGGCTCACGCCCGGTGTTTGCACCGCTGCGACCAAGCCGGCAAGCGTGCCCACGGTGGTCCAGTTAACGACCCGGCTGCCGCGCCCGGCAAGCAGAGTTTGGGCGAGCTGGACACCGGTGAGCCCGAGCAAGGCCACCGTCCCCGCACTCGCTCCGCGCTTGCCTGAAAGGCGGGCGGCAGCCCATGCCAGTGTGGCCGTGCCGGCCGTAATCCCTGCGCGCAAGGCAATGTCAGCTTTCAGCGATCCCCCCAGGCTGGTCTCCGGACCCTGCGTCAGAAGGTCTTGCGCGCTGCGTTGGGGCGGCCTGAGCGCAAGCGCCAAGGCCGGGGCCGTATCGGAGACGAGGTTCAGCAGCAAAAGCTGCCGGGCATTGAGCGGAGAGCGCTTTCCTGCAAGGGCCCCCGCCAGCGTAAACAGCACTTCGCCCAGGTTGCCTCCGATAAGCAACGACACCGCGTCGCGTACTGAAACCCACAGGCTGCGTCCCTCCATGACCACATCAACGATGGTTTCGATGCGGCTGTCCGTAACCACGAGGTCGGCGGCCGCACGGGCCGCGGCGGTACTACGTTCACCCAATGCGATGCCCACATCAGCGAGCCGGATGGCCTGAGCGTCGTTGGCTCCGTCGCCGGTCATGCCGACCACGCGCCCGCACTGCTGCAGCGCCTTAACAATGCGAACTTTATGAGCCGGCGTAACGCGGGCGAACACGTTCGCCTGCCCGACTGCCGCCGCCAAGCGCGCATCGCTCATGGCGTCGAGTTGAGCCCCAGTGATCACCTGTTTGCCATCGCCCACCCCGAGCTCGCCAGCAATGGCTGCTGCGGTATCGGGGTGATCGCCGGTAAGCATCACCACGTCGACGCCGGCTCGCTGCAAACGGGCTACAGCCGTGCGCGCCGCTGTGCGCGGCGGATCCGCGAACGCCAGGAAACCGATCAGTGTCAAGCCCGATACCCGGCCGCTCTCAACCGACCGGCGCTCGTGGGCCCGCCGCTCGGCAACCGCCAGCACACGGTATCCGCGGCGCGCCAGCGCGCCGGCGTTCTCATGGAGTCGTTCCCGATCCACGTCACTGAGGCGGCGCCTGCGCATGCCGGTGGCGCGATGCGTACACCGTGGCAGCAGAACCTCGGGGGCGCCCTTGACGCTGATAAGCATGTCCCCGTCAAGCTCGGCCAGGCCAGCCTGATACGCCCGACCCGGTTCAAAAGGCAATTCGTCCAGTCGCACCCAGCGGCTGTGCACGTCATGGCTCGATACGCCCGCGCTCTGTGCCGCACCAATCAGCGCCTGGTCAGTTGGATGCGGGGTGGGAGCGCCGTTCGAGGTCGACGGGCTTGCCCGCAGCGCCACCGCGATCACCCGCTCGTGCCGAGCCGTCAGCCGCGCCAGAGGACGAATATCGCGTCCGTCTGAGACCTCGCGCAATCGGAGGCGTCCTTCGGTTAGCGTGCCCGTTTTGTCCGCACAAAGTACATTCATGCGCCCCAATGCCTCCAGTGCCCGGGGATCGCGCACCAGAGTGCCTCGTGCCGAGAGCCGTCCGGCCACCGACGACTGGGCGAGTCCGGCGAGAACCGGCAACCCTTCGGGTACAGCGGCCACCGACAGGCTAACGCCGGTGGCCAGCGTCTCATGCACCGGCTGCCCTCGCAGGCGCCCGGCTATCGCCACAAGGACACCGGCCGTTGCTGCAACCGGGGCGGTATAGGCGGTCAGCGAGCGCAGCCGTTTCTCCACGCCTGTGCTGACCCAGGCATCCGCGGCGAGCCTTGCGGCCCGGCCAGACTCAGTCGATGCACCCACCGAGGTCACGACCGCAGTAACGTCGCCGGAAACGATATAGGTACCCGCGTACAGCATCGAGCGCCGCCCCGCGATATCGGCCGCATCGCAAGGGGCAGCCTTCTTGGTTACCGGCAGCGATTCTCCGGTAAGGCTCGCCTCGTCGACCTCCAGACCCGTTGCGGCCATGATCCGGCAATCGGCTGGCACCGCTTCGCCAGCCGACAACTCGATAACGTCTCCGGGTACCAGGGCGGTCTCGACCACCGAAGCTAGCGCACTAGCCCGCCGCACCGATACACGCTGAAGCTCACGCTTGGAAAGTTGCCGAATCAAGGCATCCGTACGGAAGCGCTGGACGCCTCCATACAGCGCATTGAACAAGATCACGCTGCTTATCATGGCGGCGTCTATGGGCGCGCCAGTCAAAAACGACAAAGCGGCGCCTACAGCCAGCACGGGCGTTAACGGGCTGTCGAGCTCCTCGCCGATAAATCGGCTAAATTCCGCTAACGCCGAGCGCTGCCGCGGGGGTGGCAGTTGCCGTTGCGACGCCTCGGCGTCGCTGATGCCATCAACACTGCTGCCAAGCGCAGCCAGCACCTCGCCGTGGGTCATTCGGTGCCACGCGCGCCCAGCCGGTGCAACGGCAGTCAGGTCTTCCCCCGGCAGAGCGATCGCATTCGCCAGGCGGATACCGTCTACCATTGCAAGCACGGATGTTAACCCGGCGGCGGACAGGACGCGCTGGGTTGTGGCCCGGTTGAGACCGGTTGAGGCCAAGGCGACGGCGAGTGCAATCTTGAGGGTGGATAGGCTTACGGATTCCCGTGATGCCCGGTGGGCCGCCGCGACTGCCTGGACAAGCGCCATGGCCTGTTCCAGGCCACCCGGCGCGAGGATGTGGGCCGTTGCAGCCGGCATCCGCTGCCCAAGCCGGAAGCTGATGCCGCAATCGGCTGTCGCCAGGCCTCTGCCGTCGCATCCAATATAGATAACGCCCCGGCCTTCCCTTTGCAGTCTGCGCAACGCGTTGGCGGGCATAGAAGTAAACCGCCGGCCGTGATGCCGCATCGAAGCCGGACGACGCCCGGCTCCCACCCATACCAGTTGCAGTCCGGCGCGGTTGATCGTGGTTATCAGCCGCTCGAGATCCGGCGTGCCTATCCCGGCTAGCTGTGCATCCAGGGCCACGCAGTCCATACGATCAAAACGACGCAGCACGTGCGGTTCCAGGACGAGGACGCCGGCGCGCGCCAGGCGATATCCGAGCTGGGACGCGAACGCGTCGCGGCCCATGCGCGCCGGCCGGGGCAGGCCTGCAAAGATCGCGGCAGTCGCAGGCGCCAAGCGACCACTCGCAAACCACACGCCGCTGAATGCGGAAAACGTTCCCAAGGCCAACCTGGTGGCGCTGCGCTCCAGGATGCCGTCCGGAAATGGAACGGGACGCGTGTCTCGCGGCGCAAAGCGGGTCTCTTTCAGCGCGTCCGGATCGCCGCACAGGCGCGGCTCCCAACAGCACCAGGCAGCACGGCGCGCCCACAGCTCCCGCAGCCGCAAGTACCGATGCACAAGGCCCGCGGCTCCGCTCAAGTCACCCCGCACTAGTGGCCTCAGGATGGCCGCCGCGACCTCGAGCCACACATCGGTGGCCATAATGGACAGCTTCCGCTCAACGGCTTTGCGCACGAGCGGAATGTCGGCGACTGATTCCACAATCGCCATGAGCTCGAGGTTTAGCGGCGGAGCAGGGAGACCGAGCTGGCGTATGCCGAGGCTCGCGACGCCGCTTGTGAAGTCCATGGCGCCTTCCAGCAACGACAGCAGGATAGGCGCCGCATCCCCTGGGTGATGCTCCGGTTGCATGCGCGCGGCGAACGGGCGCTCATCCAGCCGCAGCTCTGCTTCAACCCCGGCTACTTTTGCGACCAGCACGTGGGTCAGGCGATCGAGGCCGTGCCCCCGCCGGGCGGAAGGGTCAGTTTCAACCACGGCATAGCGCAGCGGTGCGTGGAAACGCGCCCAAACCACACCGGGCACAGCTTCCAGGGCGATCTGTAAACGATCCGCCAGAAGTGCGGCCGTGCGCTCCGTGGGTTCACGCACGGCGATATGAATGCGCGTATCGCCTTGCCAGACACAGCGCCCGCCGCGGAACAACCATTGCCCGCCTTCGTGCGACAGTTGCACGCCCTTGCGATAGCGCTCACGCAAAACGCCTGTCGTCCCTTCCAGGTGTGGTATCGCCTGCTGTAACAACAGGCCGATAAACGGGATGCCGCTTTGATTGTGCATGCCCGGTGCACGCGATGGCTCTTGCGCCAGGGCTCCAATTTAATCGGTTGCGCGACCTGAGAGTTTGATCGGGGTCAATCGCCCCTGCCGCGCATGGCGGCGACCGCAGGCGCACCGTGTAACCCCTACGTCTTGCAAAACCGGCACAATGACAGCATGCGCAAGCGCTACCTATTGAGCCGACGGCTTGCACGTGTCCTGGCGCTGACAGGAATCGCCCTAGTGACCTGCGCGCACGGTGCGCCGCAGGCGGGCATTCGCTCGGTCCGTCATGTCAACCCAAATGTGCTCTGGCACCTAGTGCACGGGCGCTGCGTACCCGCCGCCCGGCACCATCACTATCCGCCCCGGCCCTGCGTTGAGGTGTCCGCGCCGCCGGGGCATTTCGAACGCGGCTACGCGGTGCTCAAAGACATCAAAGGACGCTACCAATATCTGGTGCTGCCGCTGACGCGCATTGCCGGCATCGAAAGCCCGGCCGTGCTGGAGCCTGGCGCGCCCAACTACTTCGCCGACGCCTGGACCGCCCGCCTCTATGTGGAAGCCGCGCTGCACGAGACCGTGCCGCGGGACGAGCTGAGCCTTGCCGTGAACTCACGATACGGCCGCACACAGAATGAGCTGCACATCCACGTCGACTGCATCCGCCCCAACGTGCGTCGGGCCTTGCGCCGGGTAGAATCGGCGATCACGGGACACTGGAATCGGCTGCCGACGCCGTTGCTGCATCATGCCTACCAGGCGAAATGGATCGGCGGGACGTCCCTGACGATCAATCCGTTCCGCTCCCTCGCGACCGCACTGCCGGATGGCACGCAGATGGGACTTTATGGTCTGGCGGTGATCGGCGCCTATTCGTCAGCCGGCAAGCCCGGGTTCGTCCTGCTCGCGACACGGGCCGACATCGCGAGGGGCGATGACGGGAGCGCCGAGGAATTGCAGGACCGCTCGTGCGCGATCACGCGCCGCGTGCAACATTGAAAAGCATAAGGTCGCGCGTATTGACGGCTGTATCCGCGACATGAGCGGGGCCCTATCCTGGGTCGCTTGTGGGCCACAAACGGGGCTTCATTTGATGACCGACTGGCAGCCGACGGGAATCAGCCGCAAAGTCCAACCCAAAACCTTGACGTCGCGGCGGTGAAGCCCAGCCTTGTGCAAAAAGGCAACGCGCCTGTGGATCACTGACCCGGGTGAGGCGCGCAGTCAATCGCCCGGCCCGAGAGCCGCGTAGCCGGAAACGGGGCTGGGGCGATGAATCACCTGGCGGCCTATAACCGAACAGGAAAGCGCCGGTGGAGTACGCTATAGTCCAGTAGCATTTCGTATCCGATTGGTCCGGGCGCCAGGGCCAAGTGGCCTGAGTCCGTACCGCTAACTTGTCCATGGAGCACATCATGAGGCAGTCTGGCCCCGCTCACACCGACGCACTCTCACCGCTGCTCAAGCAAGCCACCGGCGTCGTCGCGGAGCGCGGCGAAGGCTGCTATCTCTACACACACAGCGGCGAGCGCTATCTCGATTTCACTTCAGGCATCGGCGTAACCAGCACCGGCCACTGTCACCCCAAGGTGGTCCAAGCCGCGCAAGACCAGACGGGACGGCTCATCCACGGCCAGTACACCACGGTGCTGCACGAGCCGATCCTCAAGCTCTCGCAGCGGCTGGCGGACAAAATGCCGGGCGACATCGACACGCTGTTCTACGCAAGCGCCGGCACCGAGGCCGTTGAAGCCGTCCTGCGCCTGGTACGCCAGTCCACGCGCCGGCCGAACATCGTTGTATTTCAGAATTCATTCCATGGCCGGACCATGGGCTCGCTGTCGCTGACCACGTCCAGCGTGGGCTTAAGCACCGGGCTGCAGCCCATGATGGGCGGTGTGGTGGTCGCGCCGTTCCCGCACACTTTCCGCTACGGCTGGGACGAGGCCACCGCCAACGCTTTCTGCCTCAGCGAACTGGACCACATCCTTGCGACGCGCAGCGCGCCTGAGGACACCGCCGCCGTGTTGGTGGAACCCATCCAGGGCGAGGGCGGATTCGTGCCCGCGAACACCCGGTTCATGCAAGGATTGCGCGAGCGCTGCGACCGCCACGGCATGGTGCTCGTATTCGACGAGATTCAGTCCGGTTACGGGCGCAGCGGCCGCTTCTGGGCACACGAACACTTCGGCGTGCAGCCGGACGTGGTTATCACTGCCAAGGGTCTGGCGAGCGGCTTCCCTCTTTCCGCGTTTGCGGCTTCGCGTTCACTGATGGCACGCGGGTTCCCCGGTTCTCAGGGAGGAACCTACGGTGGAAACGCGGTTGCATGCGCCGCCGCGCTGGCCACGCTCGATGTGATCGAAGAGGAAGGTTTGGTGGACAACGCGGCCGCGCTGGGACGCGTGCTGCACCAGGAGTTGGCCGCTATGCAGCGTGAACATCCCGTCATCGGCGACGTGCGCGGCATCGGTCTCATGACCGGCGTCGAGATCGTCGACGAGACCGGGCAGCCGGACGGTCAGGGCGCCGCTGCCCTGACCCAGGCCTGCGAGCAACGCCACCTACTGCTGCTGCGCTGCGGACCCCACAAGCAAGTGGTTCGCTGGTTGCCGCCGCTGATCGCCAGCCGCGATCAACTGGACGAGGCCCTAGGCATCTTCAGGGACGCTCTCCGTTCGGCCGACTGACTGGCGTCGCCTCGGCCGTGCATGAATCAAGCCGTGCCCTAACTGCGCGAGGCTGCTACCCGCCCGGACAAACCGCCCCTGCGATCCTGATGCATCCAGAAGCGCAGAACGATCACGGCCGCCAGCGCGCTGACCATGATGGTGGGCATCCAGATCACCATGCCTCCCAAGTGCTGATCTATCAGGTAAGAACTCATCCAGCCCTTGTCGAAACTCGCGTAGCTGGGATAAAGAACCCGCGAGGTGAACATGATGTAGAACCCGATCAGCATCTGCGGCAGCATGATTAACCAAAGGATGACGATGCGGTGCCCATATTTCACCCGCCCGGGTGCGGGGTCAAGCATCAACCACCAGAAGGGCATGCCGCCGAGGAGCACGGAGGCGTTCATGACGGCACTGCCCAATCCAGCGGTGCTCGCGTAGTCCAACGCTGCCGGAGCCAACCAGACGTAAATCACCCCGACAAACAAAAACGGGCCAACGACGGGATGCTGGGTCCACGACCAGAGCCTACGCATTGCACTGCGCAGAACCGGGGGCCAGCCAGGATGCCGCATCCGGCGCGGCAGCCCGCGGACCAGTTGCGGCACCGGCGCCGATAGCGCCAGTAAGATGGGGATGCAGTCATGCAACAGGACGTGTTGGGCACGATCGACCCAGAAAAGCTGATCCGACAGCCAGTCGAACGGGCCCTGCAGCGCGAGGTATGCGAGGGCGACGGCGCCCACGTAAGCGATGGCCCGCAGCACGCTGGGACGCCCACCGCTTCGCCAGTGGCGGATAAAACCGGCGAGATACACAGCCAGTGCGAGCAGACACAAACCGAGTGCCAGCGGCGACAGTTGCCATTTCGCCCACAATTCCCTCGGTGAATCCGCTCCGGCGGCGAGTGCGGATCGCACTGACAGCAGGCTCACGGTCATACTTGTGATGACCGCGCCCCAACCAAGCCGGTGCCGGGAGTTCTTGTACCTGCCGGGGATGACGGCTTTCGCCCACTGCGTCATGGACGCAGCCGCTGCGGCTGGAAAACCGCTGCGCTCGAGCCGTCGTCCCGTTTCGATAACCGGGGGAGGGTTTGGGGCGCCAAGGCTAGCGGAACCATACCTGCGTCAAGGTCCTTGCGATGAGACCGCCCGAACACGGATGCGTTCTGCCGGGGTCGGCCCTTGGCGGACATTCGGTGACAGGTGCGCAAGCATACACTTTGCAGGATCCCTCGTGCAGTCCGGGCATCAAGACCGTGGCAGAGGCCGATCGCTTGGCGGCGGTCGACAGCACTTCCCTCGGGCCGGCGGCTAACAGGGTCTGACGGCGAGCGTCCCGGGGACCACGCAGCGACTCTCGCGCCATCTCCAAGCCGACCCGTAAAGCGCTGACTCAGCCCGTTGCACTGAGCGAAACCGAACCGTCGCGGATGCGCACCACACGATTGGCCAAGCCCAGGAGCTCAGGGCGATGCGTGGTCATGAGCACCGTACGCCCGGCAATCAGGGGCTCGAGCGCATTGATTACCACGTGCTCGGCGGCCTTGTCCAAGCCCGTGGTTGGCTCGTCGAGTAACACGATCGGCGCGTCGGCCAGAATCGCCCGGGCGATACCGACGCGCTGGCGCTGACCGCCGGATAAACCTCGCCCCTGGTCGGCGAGGCGGGTGTCCAACCCATCGGGCAAACCCGACGCAAACTCGCTGACCAGCGCACGCTCGGCCGCCCACTCCACCTCGTCACGCGACGCACCGGGGCGAGCGTAACGAATATTGTCGGCAATGCTGCCGGAGAACAGGAAGGTATCCTGCAGCACCAGAGCCACCTGCCGGTGCAGCCAGTCCCCCGGCGCCTCGCGCAGCGGGATGCCGTCGATGGCGATTCGCCCCTGCGCCGGCTGATATAGTCCGCCGATCAGGGCGATAAGCGTGGACTTCCCGGAGCCGTTTGCGCCGACAAGCGCCACGCGCTGGCCGGGATGGACAACCAGATCCACTTCGCGCAGGACCGTCTCGCGCCCGTAATCAAAGGACACGCGCTCTACGTCGATGTGCCCGCAAACACGGTGAGGCAGCGGGCGTACCGGGCGTTCCCGTGGCAACCGGACATCGAGAATGTCGTTGATCCGTTCAGCCGAGGCCGCCCCTTGAGCGAGGCTGATCGACATGCGCGACAGCGCGCGGATGGGCTTGAGCATATCCCTCAGATAGCTGAGCACCACGACGACCAGGCCCGCGGTCCACCAGTTTTGCAGCGCGCCATAGCCGCCCAGCCAAAGCAGCAGAGCCAGACCGACGCCGGTGGATAGCTCGAGCATCGGCGTAAAACGAGCGCGCAGCTCCACCGCATGCAGACCGGCGCGCAACGTGGCTTGATTGCGGGCTGAAAACTCCCGGTCCTGGGGCTCATGGCTGCCGAGCGCGTGGACCGTGCGTATGCCGCTGAGGGTCTCCGCGACCATTCCCGACATGGCGCCTTCCGCTGCCCGGCGCTGGCGCGCGGCCCGCTTGGTCAGGCGCGTATACCGCATCGACGTAAACAGCACCAAGGGCAGGCAACTGACACCGATCAGTCCGAGCCGCCAATCCACCAGCATCATTACCGCCGCAAAACCGCAGATGCTCAAAACCCCGGGCAGGAGCTTGGAAAACAAGTCGATGAGGCTGCCTTCGATACGATTGGCGTCCGTGGAGATGCGGCTTGTCAGCTCCCCGACCGCCTGCTGGTCGTGAAACCGCATCGGCAGGCGCTGCAGGTGCGCGAACGCGCGCGTGCGAATGGCGGCGGTGATGCCTTCGCCCGCGCTGTTCATGATGCGGTCGCCGAAGTAATCCAGTACGCCGGACAAAAGCGTCAGGATGAGCACCGCCGACGCGGAAAGGGTCAACAGGGCAATCTTGTTGGGGGCGAGGGCGTGGAGCAACACGGCGAAATGTGAATGCCAGCGTTTATCGTTCAGCACCTCATCGATGACGATGGCCAACGGCCAGGGTTTGGCTATATCCGCCAGCAACTCCCCGGCACGCAACGCTATGCCCAGAAAGAGCGCTGGCAGATGAGGCCGCCAATAGGGGCGAAACCGCCACAACTGTTGGCCGATGCCGCGTAAATCGGTCATGACCCGAGGTGGAGCGCCGCAAAGCGTGCCTTGGCGGAATCACGCAACGCCGCATTGCTGGCGCCCAAGCTAATGCCGTGTGCACACATGGCCTTTGACGCCACCGGCTCCAGACCGGGATCGACGGCCAGCATTGCCTCAAGCAACCGCGAGAAGTAGCGGCGTTCGCGCAATGCTTCATTCGTTCGACCTGCGGCGAGCTCGGTGGAGCCGATCCGATCGAGGCCGTGCAGCACCATCGCATCAAAGCGGCCCGGCGGAATGCCGCTTGCGCGCACGGCATGGCGCGCCGACCACAAGGCTGAAGCCCATATGGTCCCGTCACGGTGGGGGTCCGCGTGTTTGCCACCCCGGAACCCGGCCATCGTCCAGCGCGCGCTCAGCCGGCGCCGGTGGATCCGCCATTCGGGCACGCCGGATCGGTGCCATCCGTAAATGTCGGCATTGTCCAGCAGCACCGCGGTCATGTAGTCGGCGGTCCCCTCGTCCAAAGCGATTTTGCGATTCGTCTGTGCGGGGCTGGGCAAAAATCCGTTCAATCGAAAGTCGGCGGTATGTCGGCACACATGATGACCAACCTCGTGGCAAACGATCGCGGCGTTGTGTGCCGGCATATGGAAATACCGCGGTGCGGGCGATGGCAGGTATCGCTTGCCGCTCCCCAAATGGATTTCGCCGGTGGCGCGGATTGGGCCTTCTTCAGCGAGCTCGCTGTAGTTCGCGGCCGGCAGGCGGTAGTGTCCTCCGCCCCAGCAACCGTGCTGCTGATGCATACCGATCCGGATGAGCAGATGCGGCAGCGACCGACCCAGCGCCGTCTGCGCAAATCCGAGTGCGCGCTGCGCGTGAAACGCCGCATTGACCATGCCGAAGGCGCGCGCCTCACGCTGAGCCTGCCAGCCTGCCATCGGTCCGCCACCACCGGCAGGGTCGAAAGCGAGATCCCCGGTTTCCGGCATCGCGTCTCCGCCTTCATCCACGACGCTGACATCCGCGAGCCGCAGATAGTCATGCCGGCGCTCCCGCACTTCCAACTGCACTTCTGCCAGCCGGCCCGGCGCCGGAGCGTTCTCCGGCAGGTAGACCACCGCACGTGTCATGCAACTGCACGCTCTGCCATCAGCAGATCCGCCGCAGCGCCGTCGGCAAAGGCTTGCGGCGGAACAACCGGCAGACCGGTGATGGCGCCGGCCTCCCGGCTGGCCAGCGGGCTGGCCGTAATCAAGCCGCTTATGGCTCTGAGCGGTAGGTCATAGTCTTTGCGCAGGATCTCTGATCCGGATTTTGCGGCCAGTGGATCACCGACGGCCAATATCAGCGTATCGGCAAAATCCCGCAGCGCGGACAGCAAGCCGCGTGTCTCTGGCTGGAGCAGCCCGTCGGCAATCTCCAGCACTACCGCTTCGGCTCCGTCGGCGACCAGCGCATCACGTATCGAGATCATCGTCCCCTGCAGACGCTCGATCGGATAGCCGTAAGTCGAGGCAATACCGAAATCCAGGAAATCGCACACATGTGTTGCACCAGCATCCATGTAAGCCCACAGGTCCTTGCCGCTGCCCGTGCCCGTGACCTTGCCAGCACCCGAACAAATCCGCGCTTTTGTCCATCCCCTTGCGATGGCAGAGGTGGTGGTTGTCTTGCCCGCATTCATGGCCGAGCCCACGACCACCCAAGTCCCGTAGCGTGGCCGCCGTGCCGCCGGCGCAGGACGCGCGAATGCCTCCAGCGACAATGCGCTGCCTTTACCATCCGCCACAGCAGCAACGATCTCGAGCACGGTCGGGTCAGCATATCGAGAATGGGTTGCGGCAACGCTTCCGATGAGCCCGCTGGCGGAAAGAAGGTGCGCCGTCGTCCCCGGCGTGAAAAAACCCTCGTAATAATCACTTGCGTACCGGTTGCCGAATGCGCCGACGAGCAAATCGCCTACGTACAGGCGGCATCGCCGTCCGTGCGAGTCTTCGATATGTGTGTGATTGCCCATGGAGACGACCTTTGCCGCGACAAGATCACCAAGTTGCGTGTCTGCATGGACCGGAGCCAGCGTGCAGGCCGAGCTGTCCTCAACACGGCGGCTGATGTAACTCCACTTGACGGAAGGGGGTATGAGCGTCATCGGTTATTCTCCTCCAAGGAGACGCTAGCAACAGCTATTCAAAATAGAGGTCACCTGCATTCAGTAACGGACGCAGATGAGTTTATTAAGGCGATGTGAAAATTATGTTACAGAAAAGAAATAGTCGCTTTTAGATAAGAATACTCTCGATCAATAATAGCTTTTATTTTCATTCTAAATTAACTTCCTATGATATAGATCAACTTTTTATAGCCTGCTTGCACGTCGTCACTTCCAGGAATCCGGGCTTGCACATAAGCGAAACTCTCAGTTCTTGAAACATAAAGTAAATAAATGAATTTATTACGGCATATTCCAAATAAATATCATTTTTAAAAACTCGCGATATCCGGCGTAATGTTCCTCCCATAAGAACAATCGCCATGATCGGCAACTGCCCTGCCGTCGAAGACGGTGAACATGGGCGTTTGAGCATGGGCGCCGTCATGCGCGAGGAAGGGAGAACCGATGCCGCCCGGGACTGACGCACCAAAGTGAGGCATGGCGGGCGCGCCATGACCGGCTATCGCGCGTTACTCGGGACCGGCTATCAGCCGCAGGAGGCGGCGCCACTGCTCCCGTCATAGGGTGCGGGAGCCCATAACCAAGCCCAGCGCATCCATGCGCCGGACAATCATCGTGGTCGCCGCTCATCCAGGCGTGAGCACAACCTTTGCCGCGGCGACCTGTCCGGCATCGAGTTCCTCAAACGCCAGAGGCCCCTCGGCCAACGGCCTGGCGTCCACCCACTCCAGAGTACCGAGCGCACCGCTCGCCAACATGCCCACAGCGGCGCGAATGTCGGCCGGCGTGTAAGTGTAACAACCAACCAGCGTGAGCTCAGCCAGCGTCAGTTTGCGGGCATCGACATTGCCGCCGGACTCGAGAAGACCGATAGACAGCACCACAGCGCCGGGCCGAGCCGCCTCCAGGGCCGCAGCGCGCGTGCCGGATGAACCTACCGCGTCAACGACGAGATCGAAGCTGTCCCCGGCCAGAGGCTGTACCGACGGATCATGCAAACCGGCAATGCCGACGCGGGCTGCCGTTTCGCGCCTGAGGGGATTGGGTTCCGACAAAACAGGACCGCGGCTCCCATACGCCTTTAACAGCAAAGCGCTCAACAGACCCACCGAACCACCGCCGATCACCGCCGCCTGTGCCTCGGCAAGAGGTCGCGTCCATATCCGTGCCGCCAGGCTCAGCCCATGAAGGGCGGTCGCAGTCGGCTCCGTCAGGGCCGCATGCACGGGGTTCATACCATCCGGCAGGGGGACAAGGTTGCGTTCCGGCACCGAGACTCTTTCTGCCAGTGTCCCGGGACGGGACATGCCGATCATCGTCCGGTTAGGGCAGAGATTAAACCGCCCTCGCCCGCAATATTCGCAGTATCCGCAGCTAATGAGTGGATTGATGACGACCGGCCGCCCGGCAAGGTTTCCGCTGACGGACACGCCCGCTGCTTCATGGCCCAAAATCAGGGGCGGCTTGCGCCTCGGATCGTGCCCGTGAAACGCATGCATGTCCGAACCACAAATGCCCGCAGCCCTTATTTCGACCAGGGCCTCGCCTGGACCGACCGACGGGTCGTCGTGGGTCAGGTAACGCATCTCCAGCGGCTGGGTATAGATGAGGGCTTTCACATCGTTATCCTTGCTACTGCGCAGTGAATCCGCCGTCGACGAATATGGTCTGCCCGGTGATGTAATCGGAGGCCCGAGCCGCTAAAAATATGGCGATTCCGTGCAGATCCGACATGCGGCCGTTGCGGCCGATCATCGTGCGCTCGGCGCATGCCTTCGCCAACGCCGCGTCATCGAAAACCGGCGCCGTCAGCTCCGTCGGAAAGAACCCGGGCGCGATCGCATTACAGTTGACGCCGGCCTTCGACCACGCCTGGGCCATGGCGCGCGTCATCTGAACCACCCCGCCCTTCGCCGTTCCATAGGGGAGGCCGTTATCAAAGGCTCTCAGCGACTGGAGGGAAGCAATGTTGATAATGCGCCCCCACCCGCGCCGGACCATTTCCGGCACCAGGGCCTGAGCCAGCAGAAACGGAACGGTAAGGTGGATATTGAGCGTGCGATTCCAGGTTTCCAGATCGATCTGCTCGACGGGCTTGCGCGGATTAAAGCCCGCGGCATTGACAAGAATGTCCGGAGCCGAGTCGCTATTGAGGTTTCGGGTCACATCGCTCAAGGCCCCGATGTCCTCCAAGTCGGCCGCCAGAATCCTCGCTCTGCCGCCCCCGCCCCGAATTCTGTTCCGGGTCTGTTCCAGCCGATCCGGTCGCCGCGCCACCAGAATCACTTCAGCGCCCGCCGAAGCGAGCGCCACCGCGAGCTCGCGGCCGATGCCCGAGCTCGCGCCGGTAACGAGTGCGGCAAAACCGTCAAGCCCGAATAAATCGTCTCTCATGCAGAAGCGCCCAAATCAAAGGCCTCATCGGGAAAATACTTCTTGAGCCTCTGATCGCCAGTGCGTGCGTGTCCCTCCATACCCTCGTTCCGGGACAGCCGGGCGGCCACGGCACCCACCTCCCGCGTAGCCTCCCGGCTCTGGCGCTGGTAGGTCACAATCTTGATGAATTTATGCACGCTGAGCCCGCCAGTGTAACGAGCCGCCCCTTTCGTCGGCAGAATATGGTTCGTCCCGGAACACTTGTCGCCGAAAGCCACGGTCGTCTCCTCTCCCAGGAACAACGAGCCGTAATTGTGCAGATGCTCAAGCCACCAGTCGGGCTCTCGGGCTTGCACCTCCAGATGTTCGGCGGCGTAGCGATCGCTGGCCTGCACAATCTCCTCCCGTGTATCCCCGACGATGACCTCGCCGTAATCACGCCACGCCGCCTCCGCCGCCCGGCTCTGCACCTCGGGCAAAGCCTCGATGTAGCCTGGGACGCGTGCCATGACAGCGTCCGCCAGCTCCGTCGACGTAGTGAGCAGCCATGCCGGAGAATCGGGACCGTGCTCGGCTTGTCCGACAAGATCCGTGGCGACGATTTCCGGATCCGCCGTCTCGTCGGCAATGACCGCGATCTCGGTCGGACCGGCAAATAGATCGATGCCGATACGGCCGAACAGCAACCGCTTCGCCTCGGCCACAAAGCGATTCCCCGGTCCCACCAGAATATCCGCTGACGCGCCGGTGAACAGGCCAAACGCCATGGCCGCTATCCCCTGCACCCCGCCCAGCGCAAGAATGTGGTCCGCCCCGGCCAGATCCATGGCATAAAGGATAGCAGGATGGATTCCCTCGCCCCTCGGAGGCGAACAGGCCACCACATTCTCCACTCCGGCGACTTTCGCGGTCGCGACACTCATAATCGCGGAGGCGATATGCGCATACCGCCCGCCAGGCACGTAACAGCCCGCGGTTTGCACGGGTATCAAGCGCTGCCCGGCATACAACCCGGGGCTGAGTTCGGCTTCGAAGTCCCGGATACTGTCGCGTTGGCGGCGTGCGAATGCGCTAACCCGCTCATACGCAAACTGTATGTCCTGTTGCAGGGCTTTGGGCACTCGCTTGCGAGCAGCCTCGATCTGAGCCCGCGAGACCGATATCTCTCCCTCATACCGGTCGAGTTCCCGTGCATACCGCCGCGCGGCGTCTTCCCCGCCCTTTTCCAGCGTGGCCAGCATCTCGGAGACAACTCGCCCTGTCTGCTCCTCGCCCGAGGAAGCGGTATGCGTCGCCTTCTTCACATATCGGATACTCATCCTGTGACCTCTTGATTCATGTAAACGCTTACATCCTAGTTTGTAGCACCCCTGGCGCTTCCTCCTCGGCGGATCAGAACGCCCAAAGGGATAGCTGGGGAACGAACGCGATAAGCAAAACGGCACCAAGCATGCCGATAACGTAGGGAACGGCCCGCCATGCGACGCTCAGGACTGGGGTACGCTGCAGGCTCGACACCACAAACAGATTCAGCCCGAAGGGTGGCGTGATAAAACCCACGCCCAACGCCGTGATCATGAGAATACAGAAATGGATGTCGTTCATCCCTATCTTCTCGGCCAGCGGCAGCAACAGCGGAGACAGGATGACGATATTCGGCGTGGTCTCCATTATGCAGCCAGCTATAATCAGAATGGCGATCATCAGAAGCATTACCACGGACGGATTACTGCTCAGCCCGGTCATGGCGCTGACGAACGTCTGCGGAATGGAAAGGGTGGAGAATGTCTGGGCCAATGGCAACGACATCGCGATGATGGGCAATATGACACCGTTGACCTTAGCGGAGCTCTCAAAAATGCGGGGCAGATCGCTAAGGTGCAGTGTTCCTTGCGCAAAACCGACCGTGACGATGACCGCAACCGCGACAGCAGCGGCTTCGGTCGGGGTGAATACACCCGAATAGATACCGCCCAGAATGATAAACGGGATCATCACCGCGTAGCGGGCTTGCCACAATGCCTTGACCCACCGACGCCACGAAAATTTGTCACGCGCGCTCTCGTAACCATGAATTCGGTTGATGATCACCGTGGTCACCAGAATCGCCAGCAACACAATGATGCCCGGCACGGCGGCGGCCAGAAAAAGCGTCGCCACCGACTGACCTAAAATCAAGCCGATTATTATGTACGATATGGATGGAGGAATAAGGATGCCCGTGCACGAACCCGCGGCCACCAGCGCACACGCCAGAGGCTCCGGATAGCCACGCTCGATGAGCCGTGCCAGAGTGACACGGCCGATGGCGGCCGTGTCCGCTGAATCCGAACCCGATATACAAGCGAAAAATCCGGCGCCCAAGACCGTGGCACAACCAAGCCCCGACTTGGCGCCGCCCACTGTGGCTTCCGCAAGATCCAGCAGCTTGACCGACAAGCCCGTACGCACCAGGAGATCCCCGGTGAGGATAAATAGCGGTATCGCAATTAAAGCAAAGGAATTGATGCCGTCGAACAATGACTCACCGAAGAGCGACAGCGGAAGCGCACCCGTGAAATACAGCATAGCGCTTGCGCCCAGGCCGATGACGACCCAGATCGGCACTGCCAGCAGCGTCAGCACGATCATCGCTATCAACGGGCCATAAAACCCCCAACCCAGATGCGTGGCTTGTTGTGCATATAGGAGCGCGTTCATATCCAGAATCTTCCTTTCTCGCCCGGTACTTCAACGTTGATGCAGTTTAGGAACGACCCGTTATAGATCAGTACTTTCTGTATAGGGTCATTTCACTGCTTGTTATTCGAATAGCTTGGATCCCTCAAACGGCTCGCGCCCGCTTCGAAGGTCGCGAGCATCCATGACCAACGACTGCACAAGCCTGATCACCATCATCCCGAACCCAAGCGGTACGGCGGCGAGAAACCACGCCCGGCTGATTCCAAGAGCCTCGGTGACCGAACCAAACCGCAGCGAGGTGAGAATCGGCGAGACAGACCAGTACAGCGCGATAAACGCGAGCAACAGGGTCATCAGGTCACCAAACAAGAACAAAAATGACCGTCCACGCGGCGGCAGCCATTTCACCAAGGCATCAATACGAATATGTGCCCGCTCGCGCACAGCCGCCGAGGCGCCGATCCAGGCCAGATATATAAACAGAAAGCGTGCAATCTCCCCGCCCCAGACTGACGAATAGTCGAGCACGAAGCGTCTGGCCACCTCGGATGTGACGACGACCACAATGGTCATGTAAAAGATCAGCAGCAACCAACGCTCGCCGTTACGATCCAACGTCCTGAGCAACCACGAGATGGGGGACGGCCACGATGGCCGTCCCGCCAGACCCGCGCTCATGTACTGGCCACGTAATAGCTGCCCTGTTTCTTGGTGGCTTCGAGCAACGCATCGAAATTGTCGAGCGTGCCAGCAAGGGATTTCTTGGTATCGTCCCAGGTTTTGAGCTGGTATCCGCAAGAATCTTTCCACTGCGCCTTTTCGTCAGCCGTCGGCGTATAGAACTGGACGCCCGCTTTTTCCATCTCCATCCTGGCATAGGCGCGCGCCGCGGGCACTTGCGCAAGGTTTTGACGGAAGGTTATGTCACTGGCTTCGTCAATGGCATGCTGGACGTTCTTGGGCAATCCGCTGAACCATTCGAGATTACAGGAATACGCCTGTACGTCAGGCACCGCCTGATCGAACGTCACCCACGAAAGCACGTTTTTAAAGCCGTAGATATAGAGGGCGTTGATGGACGGGTCGAGAGCATCCGCGACTCCTTCCTTGATGGCTTCCGTGGTCTCGCCCCAAGCGATCGGCGTGGGATTGGCCCCCATGAGCCGGTAAACCTTCTGCAATATCTTTGAGCCCGGAACGCGGAACTTGATGCCCTTCATATCATCCGGAGTCTTGATGGGGCCCTTGCCGCCTTTGCGCAACGCCACCACACGCGGGTCGATAATCACATACCACAGTGCTTTGAATCCGTGATTGGCCAGCCTCGGATTGACGATTTTCTTCCACGTACCGGAGGTGACCAAGTTGACGAGATGCTGATTCTCGGCGCACCAATAAGGAATGTTGATAAGATCCGCCGCCGGCGCGAACGGCGCGAAATTCGACAGCGAATGCTGGCCTGCCTGAATAGTTCCGCTCTGGACCTTGTTGACGATTTTGGTTCCGACTCCAAGTTGTCCCGCCGGTGCGAGCTTCACGTAAACCTTGCCGCGCGTGAAGTTTTCTATATTGTCCTTGAAGCTCAGCTGCATGATTGGGTAGCTGCGTGATGCGCCCAAACGATACGCCGTGGCGACGTTCATCGTGTATTTCGCGGCCTTCTCACGCTGCTGCTCCTGACGCGAGGTCTGCGCAAGAGCGGGTTCTGAAGTCAAAAAGCCTCCGGCAGCCGCTATCACGGCTGTCGTGAACCCATAGCGTCCAACGGCGCTGAAAAAATCGCGGCGGCGCATCATCCCCGCTGTGCGGTCATCGTCATTCTTACTCATAGTCTCCTCCGGATTTACTAACGCGATCATCGTGTTGCCAAGTTCAGGTATCAGCCTGGCGAGCCTCCAGCATCAATGCGGCAACCACCAGCAGTGCGGATCCAGCCAGGACGATCATGAACTGGGCTACGCTCCCTAATTCATAGGGCCATGCGAACGGCACTACCGACGCCAACTTGGCGACGATGATGTCGACCGCATATGCGCCATAGCAGATAAGCGCGAGCAGCAACGGAATTCGCCCGGCGGCGGGAACCTCATGCTCTGTTGATCTCATAGCGTCGACTCGTTGCAAGCGCTTACATTTAAGCTAGGAGCAACTTGGCTCGTTTGTCAAGAGAAAATTAACTGCGACGGCTCACACGGATCCTGGAACTCCCGAGGACCAATACGCGAACGCGTGATTGCCTGGCTTCTGGCATACCCGAGTGGGCGGATGCTATTAGATATAATGGCTATTAATCAAGTGGGTGCACGCTTTTCACTCACGTCCCCAGCGTTCGTGCTAATCTGACTTGTGTTGGCGCAGGATTGCCAACTGCCGGGGTCCCCGTCGGTTTGGAAGCAGAAGGCCCATGGATAAATCCGCCAAGGGTAAAGATAGCGTTTACAACAGACGGCTGCGTTCGACGGAGCCGCGCCGGCGTCAGGTCAGTCTCAGCGACGTGGCGCGCCAAGCGGGCGTGTCCACGGCTTCAGTCTCACGCGTTATCAACACGCCGGAGCGGGTGCGCCCGGAACTGCGCGCGCGCATCGAGGCCGCCATACGGGATCTGGGTTACATTCCATCGGCAGCCGCGCGCGCGTTGGTTACCCGTAAGACACGCGCCATCGGCGCTATCGTGCCGACCATCGACGACGCGATTTTCGCGACGGGTATCAATGCGTTGCAGCGCCAGCTCACACGCCTCGGCTATACCCTGCTGCTGGCGTCTTCGGAATACGATTGGAATCAGGAAGTACACGAAGCCCAGACATTGCTCGCCCATGGCGTTGAAGGTCTCATGCTGATCGGCGAGGCCCACGATGAACAGCTCTACGCCCTGCTGGAACGCTCGGGCGTCCCGTTTATCAACTGCTGGACGTACCGGGCAGACTCCCCGTACGCGTGCGTCGGGTTCGACAACCGCCGCGCCGCGTTCGAGCTCACCCAATATCTCACCAAACTCGGTCATCGCGATATCGGCATGATCGCGGGGATTACGGAAGGCAATGACCGCGCTCGGGACCGCTTTCTCGGCGTGCGCGACGCACTGGCCGCCATAGGGAGCAGCTTGCCCCCCGAACGCACCGTGGAACAGCCATACAGCATTGCGGATGGACGCAATGGCCTGCGGGAATTATTGGCGCGTGGCAGCGAACCGCCGACCGCCATCATCGGGGGTAACGACATCTTGGCAATGGGGGCTATGTTCGAGTGCCAAGCACAGGGTCTGGCCATCCCGGACAGCCTCTCCATCGCCGGCTTCGACGACTTGAGCATTAGCGCCCACCTGCAGCCGGGACTGACCACCGTGCGCGTCCCGTCATCTGAGATGGGCCAGCGGGCCGCCGATTTTCTGGTCAGGCGCTTGTCAGGACAACCCGCACTGGATCACGTCGAAGTGCAGACGAGCCTGGTGGTGCGCGGCACGACCACCTCGCCACGAACCCAGTGGCCGGCAAAATCGTCAGGCTGAAAACCGGCTGGGAACCCCATGTTCTCAAGGTACCCGGTTGTGTAGCCGCCACGACCCAGGCCGACAGGCTATCGGGGAAAGACCCTTCCGGCTTTGACGGCCTTTCTCGACGCCCGCTCGCCGCGTCCGCACTCATCCTCAACGCGCCGCCAGGCGCATTCGTTGCCTACCCCTCACGCGCTGTCCGACGCTTCAGTCTTGCGCTGAAGACGATGGATGCGATCGAGCAATTGCGCAGGCTTCTGCAGGTTGGAGAATAAGTCAGCGTAATGCGCCTGCATCCAGCGGGGGAATGCCGCGCGATTCGGTTCGTGAAGCAGTACGGCCAGCGCATCCAGCTCATCGCCGTAACCGCGGGCTGCTTGTCGGCGTATCGCGTCGATATCCGTATCCACGAAGCGCTTGGCGCGATGCCGATAACCGGCGTCCTCGAAGGAGTCGCTGGTCGAGCTCGTCATGCGGGTGGTCTGATGGGCGGCGTCGGCGACGGCGTTCGTGGTGCTGACTACCGCACTGCACCCGCTCAGCGCCAGAAGCACCGCAAACAGCGAGACGATGACAGGCAAAGGCATACGGCGGTTCATGGTTTCTACCCCCTTGGCGGCTTTCTCGGCAGCGTGGACTGCCAAACTTCACCCCGTAAAGGTACTCAACGCTTGTCTTGCCAAACGGTTCCACGCCATCGGCGGCAGGATCAAGGGCTTGGCCCGCTCGTGCTCAGCGCAAACAAATTGGAGGCAGTCGATGGCCTGAACACGAACATCGTGCCCGACGCGGTGCGGCACCACCGCCGCGGGCGCGGCAAGCGACACACAGAATAATGAGCTCGCCTCCGGCAATGCACAACGTTCCAGCGCCGCTTCGAAAGGGTACGACGGCACAGCCGGCATCGCATCGGCGCATCACGTAAGGATGTTCCCCGCACAATCCCACGCCATGCACAATGCAGGAATAGCGATTGCCGAGATCGGCTTGTGGAATCGCCCATGCTCGCTCGGCCACCTCACGGAAACCCGCGCCGGCCTTCACCAAACCAAGACGATGTTCGATTCGCTCGCGCGCAAGCACGCCAAACGCTCGGCACGCGCACGGCGCAGCCTCTCGCCCATCACTCGTCTTGCCATGCGGCTGATGACCGCGTGCGTGGCTCTTTCGCGGCACGTCGATCTGCCGCTAGACCGGCTGGCTGAGCTGGCATGCCACCCAGCGGTGGAATTGGTGCGTGGGCGTATCCATAACCGGCGAGAAAATGCCGCCTTCGAAGGCAGGCGACTGACGGCCGAGCTGCAGGCCCTCCACCGCATCCAGGTCTTCCTCGAACACCCTGCGCCAAGACGCCAGCGTGGCCTCGCGGTGTGCCGAATAGTGGTGCCCTAGAGCCTCATCGCCCACATAAAACAGGCGCAGATGCTCTAGCGTGCGGTCATGAGCAACAGGCTCCAGCACGACCGCGAAGGCGTGGTCGGCCTGCAGACCGAGGCACACATTCGGAAACAGCGCAACATATTCCGCGTGGTGAGGCCGGTCCGACGGCCATTCAGGAAATCGCGGCAGTCGCGTCCCCGCGACCTCCGCTGCGTTATAGGCACGGCATCCCTGCCCGACGAAATTGTCTTCCCCGACGATGTCGTAGTGATCCTGCAGACGCGAATAGCGGTTGAGAGCCGGATGAACCGTGGGCAAATGGTAAGCCTCGCAATAATTCTCCATCGCGAGCTTCCAGTTGCAGTGCGCCTCAAGACGCAACGCCCCGCCGCCGCGATCGGCCCGCAACATCGACAGTCCGTCGCCGACGAACTGACTCCAGCGCCGCGTCAATCCGTCGAGATGCGTCTCCAGAGACGGAGCGTCCCCGGACAGATTCACGAAAATCAGACCCATCCAGACAGCGCTGCGCACTCTGCGCAGCCCGAATCGCTCACAGGGAAAACCGGCCAGGCGGTGCTGGCCCACGCCGCCGATGTGGGCGGTGCCGCGCAGTCTGCCGTCCAAGCCGTACGTCCAGGAGTGGTAGGGACAGCGCAGGCTACGCCCCACCGGTCCTGCCTCGCGCACGAGCCTCATGCCACGATGGCTACAGACGTTATGGAACACGCCGATCTCGCCCTGCCGGTCACACAGGATCACCAGCGGCAACCCCATCAAACTAATCGGTTTCGCGTAGCCGGGCTGGTCCACATCGCTGACGAAACCGACGCATGCCCAGCCGGGAGCCATGATCAGCCGGCGTTCGATGTCGAAGTAGCGCGGGTCCACATACGTCGCATTCGGCATCCCGCGTGCGTTCGCCGTAGGCTGCCGGACCCGCGCAAGCGCCTCGCGAATCCCTGTGAGCGGATCTGCAGCGGCAAGAGAATCAGCTTCGACCGTGACCGCCATAGTTTGCCCCTGCGTGTCTCAGGACCAATGGAAAAGTGGCCTGGAGCAGCACCGCCTTGTGTGACGGCACGCGACGAGTCCAAGCCGTGCCTAGAGTCAGGCTAGACTCACTGCGTGCCGGCCTCAATCGATTATTTTTCCGCCTCGCATGAGCAAGGCTCATGACGCAACCTGCCTGCAAACAAACGGCTCCGAAACGCACTCAGGCGCACAGGCGCGCCGTCTCCAGAAGCCAGCGGCGGAATCTGCGCACAGCGGGCTTCACACGCATCGGCTGCGCCGGCTCAAACAGATAGAACTTGCCCCGGGTACGCAGCACCGTATCGACCGGGCGCACCAGCGCCCCGCTTTCGAGGTAATCGTCGACCAAATGGCGCCACGCCAGGGCGATCCCCTGCCCGTTGATGGCCGCCTGAATGAGCATGGGATAGTTATTGATATCAATCCGGCTGCGCGGCTCGCCGGGCTCCAGGCCCACCTGCCGAAACCAATCCTCCCAGTCAAACCAGTCCGATTGCGCGCCGCCCAGATACAGCAGCGTCTTGCGGAAAAGCTCTTCCGGGTGCGCCAGCCCCCCGGTCGCTTCCAGGTAGCCGGCGCTGCACACCGGAAAAACCTCTTCATCAAACAGCGCTGTGGCCCGCATATGCACGGGCGGGCTCAAGCGGTACAACAAGGCCATGTCGAACTCGCCGGCGCCGAGATCACGGATCTGATCGGATGCGACAATGCGCAGATCGACATCCTCGTTTTCGCGTTGAAACGCCGGGATCCTGGGAAGCAGCCACAGCGAGGCCATGGCGCTCGAAGTCGCCACCGTGACCTGGCGATCGCCGCGCCAGCGCAACTGATGGGCCGTCGCCTGCGAGATGCCTTCGAGCGCATGGCGCACAGCCTGTTGGTACTCGGCTCCCGTCGGGGTCAGGCGAATCGCGCGATTCGTCCTTAAGAACAGCCGCTTGTTGAGGTAGCCCTCCAGTTGGCGAACCTGGCGACTGACTGCGCCTTGGGTGACGCAGAGTTCGCGGGCCGCCGCCGTGAAACTCAGATGGCGCGCCGCGGCTTCGAACGCGACCAAGCTGTTCAATGGCGGTAAGGGTTCCATTTTCATACTTATGCGCCTGCCACGCATCGCGTTGCGCTGGTGCGAGCTATGGTGCCTCCGGGCAAGGCCGGCGTATAGGACCGCGCCGCGGCTTCGCCTTCGACGAAGACCGGGTCATCCCCGATCGCGCGTTGTTGCTCGCGAAGTCCGGCCACGTCTTCGTGCATGGCCTCGGGGCTCAATTGCATGCAGCCGACGGGGTGGCAACTGAAAGCCTCAGGGACGGACTCCCACACTCCGCGACGGTGTGGCCGTTGGATCGCGCATGGCGGGCTGGAAACAGTTGTTGCGGATCACCCCGCAACCGATGCCGCCTTTGTAGACCTCCCCGAGATCGCCTCCGCGCCCGCCGCGCTCCAGGGACTCGGCGAGGTGCCAGGCCGTCGGGAGGCCGTGAATACCGGCGCCGACAATGACGTATTAGGCTTGTGTCGGAAGGGCCATGATTCGCATCCAGTGAGCGGGTGCCACGCCAAATGGGGTGCATCCCGCGGTGCAATTCATAAAGGCGTATCCCAAAGGCCATCACGACCACGCTGCGGACGCCAAATTGCACGTTTCAGCCATGCCGAACAAAATGCTCATGCCATGACACGTCAGTCCGACGACGACGCCCCGGCGACCTTCGCCTTCGTGCTGGTGCCGCGCTTCTCCATGCTGGCGCTGAGCTGCGCCATCGATGCGCTGCGCGCCGCGAACGTCGTCGGCGGCCGTACGCTGTATCGGTGGGAACTCGCCACGCCGGGAGGCGGCACCGTCGAGGCCTCCAGCGGGGTCACGCTGGGAGCGAAGGCGCTCGAGGAAACGGATGTCGCATCGGCGGTCGCGGTGTGCGGCGGGGCGCACTCCCATGACTGGCTCCCCCCGGGGCTGGCGCGCTGGTTAAAGGCGCAGTCGCGAAACGGCGCACTCGTCGGCGCCCTCTCGGACGGCTCGTTCGTGCTCGCCGAGTCAGGCCTGTTCCAGGGCGTGCGCTCGACAATCCATTGGCTGTGTCTCGACGCCTACCGGGAACGCTTTCCGCAGCTCGATATCCGTGCCTCGGTGTTCGAAATCGACCGCCATCGTTTTTCATGCGCGGGCGGTACGGCAGCGCTGGATATGTTCCTGACCCTGATTCAGCGCCAGCATGGCGACGAACTCGCCGTTGCCGTGGCCGACAACTATATCCACGACCGCATCCGCAGCCCGGATTACGCCCAGCATTTGAGCGCCTACTACCATCTCGTCCGCCGCTCACCCGCCCTGGCCGCTGCCGTGCGGGAGATGGAAGCGCATATCGAAGATCCGTCTCCCATTTCCGTCCTTGCGCGAAAGGTCGGCATCTCCCAACGCCAGTTGGCCCGGCTGTTCGAGCGCTACCTGTCCCGTTCGGCGTCGGATCACTACATGGCTCTGCGCCTGGCCCATGCCCGCCGGCTGCTCGCACAGACCACCATGCCGGTTTCGGCCGTGGCCATGGCCACAGGCTTTGCGTCTGCGGCGCACCTCGCCACCCGCTTTCGAAAGAGCCACGGCGTGAGCCCCTTGCAGTACCGTCAGAGCGTGCTATGACTGACGCAACGCGGGCAACAGTTGCCGGACGCTGCCCGGCGCACAGGGGCTCAACCGGCCGGTAAGGGGATGAACTCCTCCTCGTCCCCCGGAACTGTCGCGAAGCGCCCCTCTTTCCAATCCCGTTTGCTTTGCTCGATGCGTTCCCGGTGGCTGGATACGAAGTTCCACTCAATGTAGCGCTTGCCCAGCCGCTCCCCGCCGATGATGACGATGCGGGACGGTTTGCTTGCGCTGACGGCGACATTCTCCTCATCTCCGATCACAGCCATGGTGCGCGGCATCAGCGTCGCCTCTCCGAGCGCGAGCTGCCCTTCGACCACATAGACGGCGCGCTCGTCCGCCCGGGGCAACGCCAGCCGCTGTCCGGTCTCGAGAGTGGCTTCGACGTAAAGCGTGTCTGCGAACGTTGTGACCGGCGAAACCACGCCATAGGCCGACCCCATCATCACCCGCACCGCGACGCCACCGACAGTCACCGCCGGAATGCGCTCGCACGGATAATGATAAAAGGCGGGCACCGTCTCCTCGTCCCGCTCGGGAAGAGCGAGCCAGAGTTGCAGTCCATGGAGGCCGCGCTCGTCGCGGGTGGCCTCGGGGCGCTCACGCTCGGAGTGGACGATGCCGCGCCCGGCGACCATGAGGTTAATCGCGCCGGGGGTGATTGCCTGGACGCTGCCGAGAGAGTCCCGGTGCAGAATCTCACCTTCGAACAGGTAGGTTACGGTCGCCAGATTGACATGCGGGTGAGGCCGCACGTTGATCCCCGGCCCCGGCGCGAAATGCACCGGCCCCATGTGATCGAAAAACACCCAGGGGCCGACCTGCTTGCGCCCCACATTAGGCAATGCGCGCCTGACCGAGAAACCGCCGATGTCCCGGTCCCGGGGACGAATCACCAGCTCGAGCGCATTCCCGCCCTCGTCGACGTCGCACACTTGCTCTACCGCGTCCGCTAGATTGCTCATATCTGTCACCGCTCGTGGTGGCGGGGCTTTTGCCCCAAGGCTCAGGGTGTCCGAGCCGCTCAGCGTCGGGATTCCATCGCCGTCACGACCGGTTGCCGTGCACGGCGATGAACGCCGCGAACGCGGTGAGCTGCTGGCGGATAAACCCCTGCGTCTGTTCGTCGGTGATGCGTCCGCTCTGCGCGTCGATGCGCTGCATGCAGTTGCCGATAAAAATTTCGGGCTTGTTCAGGGTCAGCGCATCCAGGAACACCAGCGAGCGGCGGAGATCGTACTGCATCCGGGCACCGCCCACGGGTCCCGGCGCAGCCGACTGGAGCGCAACCGGCTTGCCCGCGAACGGCTGGTTTTCCACGCGTGACACCCAGTCGATGGCGTTCTTGAGCGCCCCGGGAATACTGAAATTGTACTCGGGCGTCACGAAGATCACGCCGTGCGCCTCGCGGATCGACTCCGCAAGCCTGGTCACGCCCTCGGGGAATCCGCCTGCGTTCTGAATGTCGGCGCTGTAGAGCGGAAAATCGTCAAAGGGCGGTGCCTCCCGGATCACCAGCTCCGCTGGTGCCAGCGCTGGCAGCGCCTTCATGACCATCCTGTTGTACGAGCCTTTACGAAGGCTTCCGCAGATGGTGACGACGTTGAAGGTTTGAGCGGTCATAAATACCTTTTGATTCAAATGGGTTGCAGTAAGCAGTAACGATAGCGGGCAGCGCCCCCATTATCCACGGCCGATGAATGGGCTGAAGCCCGCCGCGGGAGCCGGCATAAGGCATTGCCGGTCATTCACGCGCGTGGCCAGCCGATATGCCTCATGCGCTACCGCCAGCAAGGTCACCGAGCGTGTAGGCCGTCATGGACAGAGACCCCAGCGCGTATCCGCTGACCAGCACATCCGCGGATACCTCGGCGGCCTCCGCCAGTCCGGCCAGGTAGAGCAGCGGAATGAGATGGTCGGGACTCGGCGCCGCGTTGGCAAAGTCCGCGTGGTCCTGCAGGCGCAGGACCTGGGCGGGATTAGACACCATGATCTCTCGGGCTGCCTCGTCGAAGCGGCGGCTCCAGTCGAACGCGGCGTCGGGCCGGCGCCAGTCGATGCACTTCAGGTTATGCACCACGTTGCCGCTCGCAATAATCATAATGCCGCGCTCCCTCAAGGGCGCCAACCGCGACCCGAGCGCGACGTGGTATTCCATTGGTTGAGTGGCGTCGATGGAGAGTTGCAGCACGGGCACGTCCGCCGCCGGAAATGCATGCACCAGCAAAGACCATGTGCCGTGGTCGAGCCCCCAGCTCTGCGTATCCAGATTCACGGCCGCGGGCTTCACCACCTCTGCAATTTCACCCGCCACCTGCGGAGCGCCGGGCGCCGGGTATTCGACCTCGTAGAGCCCACGTGGGAACCCGTAGAAGTCGTGTATGGTTTTCGGCTGCGCCATGGCTGTAACCAGGGTTTCGTTAACATACCAGTGCGCCGAGATGCAGAGAATGGCCCGCGGCCTGGGCACACGGGCGCCGAGCCGGTGCCATGCTTCCGTGTAGCGGTTCTGCTCCACCGCATTCATCGGGCTGCCGTGTCCCAGAAACGCCGCTGGCATAACAAGTTTTTTGTCGTTCATGCGTAGTCCTCTGTATCTAGGGCGCCTCGAAAGACTCGCGGTGCCCTGCGGCACGAGGATGTGCCGCTCGCAATTAAGCGCGTAAGTGTCTGATTGGCGGAGGCGGGTCCGGACATGTGCCGGATTCGCCAGCTCGCAAAACTGTCAGGAAGACAGTTTTGCGAGGTTTGCTCTGATCGTACGCCGCGCTCATCGGCCCGCCGTCCACCGAGACGCCTGCCTGATGCTCTCCGACCGGATCAACCATCCCGACCAGCCTACCGCGCGACGCGCATCCGTACCCTACCGTCTGCCTGCAAGGCGTCAGCGTTGGTCCGCCGCAAATCGCGCAGACGCCGAGTCCGGCCTGTGCGCCAAGCGCGCATCGAATGAATAGCGGCCGGCGCCTGTGAGGTAGAGCAGAAAAAGGCCGCCGATAACGCTGATATTTTTATAGAAATTGATTTCGTTCTCGAAATGGGCCACGCCGGTCATGGTCCAGTAATGGTGGCCGATAAGAGCTGTACCCAGCGTGTAGACAGCGAGCAGCACTGCAAGAGGGCGCGTGTATGCGCCTGCTATGATCGCGATTGAGACGAAAAACTCCATGAAGATCGCAATGATCGTAGCCAACGTCGGCACTGGGGCGCCCACGTGCGCCATATACTTCACAGTGCCCGAGAAGTCGGTGATCTTGTCGAACCCGAAGATGAGAAACAGCAACGCAAGCAGGATGCGCGCCAACAGCAGCACTTCGTTTCTTGCGCGTTCCGCGCCGAACTGATTCATGGTTAACTCCCGTATGTGGTGTGCTATGAACACGGCTTTATTAAAACATTGACGTACTCGTTTAAAAAGCAGAATAATTGCGCAATTCATATCTAATTATTAGATTTTATGACAGCCCCTAAAATCTCTCTCGATCAATGGGCGACGCTGGTGGCCGTCGTCGAGGCGGGCACTTACGCGCGCGCAGCGCAGCGTCTGCACAAGAGTCAGTCAACGTTGACGTATGCCGTGCAAAAGCTGGAACGGCTGCTAGGCGTCGCGGTTTTTGAAAAGCACGGGCGCAAGGCCGAGCTCACGCCCGTCGGCGAAATGCTTTATCGGCGCGGAAAAGCCCTCGTCGAGGGGGCGGCACGGCTCGAGCACGGGGCAGGCGTGCTCGCCCAGGGGTGGGAGCCGCGGATCCGCCTCGCCGCCGAGATCATCTTTCCGACCTGGCTGCTGCTGCACTGCCTGGACAAGTTCGGCCGGGAGCACCCGGATACGCAACTCGAGCTGGTCGAATCGGTACTCGGAGGCACGGACGAAGCGCTCACAGGACGCACGGTGGATCTCGCCATCGGATCCCGCGTGCCGCCGGGCTTTATGGGCGACGCGCTGGCGTCGGTGAAAATCGTCTGCGTGGCATCGCCTCAGCACCCTCTGCACCGGATCGAGCGCGCTCTGACGATGCAGGATCTGCGCGAACACCGACACCTCGTCATCCGCGACTCCGGCGCGCAGCGCTCGCGCTCCAGCGGATGGCTTAACGAGACGCGCTGGACGGTATCGCACAAGGCGACCTCTATTCGCGCCGCGGTCATGGGCTTGGGTTATGCCTGGTACCCGGAAGAGGCGATTCGGGAGGAACTGGAGCACGGCAGCCTCAGGAGGTTACCGCTGCGCGAGGGTGCCGAACGCCACGACACGCTCTACCTCATTTTCGCTGACCCGGACACCACCGGCCCGGGCGCGCGCCGCCTCGCCGATATCATCACCCGCGAAACGGCGCGGGCATGGCAGCATTCGAGCGGAACCGGCGGGGACGCTGTCACCACCGGCTAATGCCAACCTTGATGCTTGTCAATGCAGGACGCCAAAAAGTTGGCTATTTTTTAACCAGATAATTGGGCTCGCTTCGCGCTAGCAACGGTCGCCCAAACGGAGACCGAATGCTGCCATAACCGCGGAGTTGCAAAGCATGGACATAGCTGGCGCATCACCACCGCGGCCAGGCCGCCTTCCTCACTTGCGGACGCCCGCCGGGCGGCACACTGGTTCGCCCTCGCCGCCGAGCAAGGCACCGCCGGCGCCCAGTACAACCTGGGGGTGATGTATACCCGCGGTGAGGGTGTGAACAAGAGCCTCGTGCAAGCCGACGTCTGGCTGGCGCTTGCCGCCGCTGCGCCGGGTTTCGAGAATGCGCTCAGGCAGCGCGCCCGGGCTCTGAGAATGGAGGTGGAGGCGCACATGAGTGCCGCGCAACGCGAGCGCGCTGGCAGCATGAGCGCCGCCTGGCGCGCTGGTCAAAAGCTCGCTCATCCGGTGAGCGCAAAGCCGCAACCTTAAAAGCGTTGCGCAGCGTGTCCGCCGCGGCCAGCTCCTTCATACCCGGACTTCTTCCGTGTGGCCGAATCCCTGGCGATAGTCGAGCAGCGAGATCACTTCGGGCTGGATGCGCACCACCGCCACATCGGCCGACTCCGGCGCAGCCAGATAATCGTGGAGCTGCGGGAAACGTGTTTGCATCAGCTCCACTACACGGGCAATTTCCTCGCGGTCAGCCACCACACGCGCTCGTCCGCCGAGCGACAGACCGCGGATGTTCCGCCATTCCCGGTACGGCAGGTTCACCGTGAGCGAGATTTTGTCGCACTGATCGATGTTGCGCGCCTTTTGCGAGCCGCGGTCGCAGCCAAAGTAGAGGGTGATCCCGTCGTGCACGAAGCTCACCGTGGTCGCCTGCGGATAACCGTCATCACGCACGGTGGCAATGGTCATGTCCTGGGCCCCGCCGAGGATCCCGATAACGCTTGCTCTTTGCTCCGGTGTCATGGCTTTGAGCTCCGCGATGACGACTCCAGGGATGTACCGCTCGCGATCAAGCACGTGAGTGCTTGATCGGCGGAGGCGAGTTCGGACACGTGCCGTACTCGCCGAATCGAAAAACTGCCAGGAAGGCAGTTTTTCGAGGTGGCCTCCATTGGACTGCAGAGTAGCCAATCGTGGCACCCGGCGCGTTGACGGCGGTCAAAACCGTGACAAGATGCCCGGTGTCCTGGGCTGACTCGCCCAAAGTAAGCGACGAACGGGGTCTGCTTCCGCCGTCAACAGCTTGCAGTCCGTTGCCTTAACCAACCCGGAGTGCGATACACAGGGCTCATGAGCCAAACGACCGGCCACCTATCGCGGACCCGGCAATGCCTGCGGCGGGCCTTGCCCGACGCCATTGCCCTGGCGCTGTTGCTCGAGCTGTTCTGGGAGGCTGGTCAGCTACCGTGGTACGCGGGCTGGGGCTCGACCCCATGGCCCAGGCTTGCTTTATATATCGGCTTGGGCACGACCGGCGATCTCCTGACGCTGGCATCCGTCTACGTCGTCACCGCCCTACTGTGCCGAGACCGCTGCTTCTTCCGCCGCAACGCGCCGGGATGGATCGTGTTCACGCTGCTCGGGCTCGCCTACACGGTGGCGAGCGAGTACGTCAACGTCTATGTCTGGCACCGCTGGGGTTATTCCCCGGCCATGCCAACGCTGCCCCTGATCGGCACCGGGCTCTGCCCGTTTCTGCAGTGGCTGCTCATCCCGCCGGCATGGCTCGCGCTGCTAAGCTGGCGTGACGCGCGGCAGCGCTGACCGGCCGGACCAAACCCGTGCCCGATCTACCGCGTCTATGTCGGCCTAAAGCGGCAGACTCAACGCATAGCGCCGCGCAGCGCTTCACGGATGCGCTCGCGCTGCACCGACGACAAGCGTGGCGCCGCGGCGGCAACCGCTACCGACAGGTTCCGACCCATCCACGCCAGATAGCTCTCGTAGCGACGGCACGACCGGCACATCCAAAGGTGCAAGCGTATCGCCCAGGCTCTCCGGCGACTCCCCGCTAGCGCGTATTCCGTGGACAAACGCAGTGTGACCTCGCGACAGCTCGGCAACCCCATCATGACGCACCCTCCCGGCCAAACCAGCGCTGCTGCAAGCACCGGCGCAAAGCCAATCGTGCGCGGTGCAGCAATACATAGAAGTGGTTCACGGAAATATTGAGTGCGCTGCTCACCTGAGCAGGCTCGAGCCCCTCAAGAGAGTGCAGGCTGAAGCCGTCGCGCTGCGCCTCGGGCAATGCGGAAAGGCACTGCTGCAGCGCCTGCAAAAACGCTTCTGCTTCGGCCTCGCTCAGCGGATCCGTGCTCCAGGCGGCCGGCGGCTGGCGCCATGCGCCCTTGTCCGTGAAGTACGCCGTTTCGGCGTCATCCACCGCACCCGCCGCATTGTCGCGCATGACATCGCGTCCGGCCCGGCGCAGATGGTCCAGCGCCTTGTGGCGGCAGATGCCAAGCAACCAGCTGCGCTCGCTGGCCTTACCCTGAAAACGGTCGCGCCCTTGCCAGGCGGCGAGTAGCGTCTCCTGCACCAGGTCCTGCGCGACATCCGCGCGACCGGCTCGCGCGAGCGCATAGCGATAAAGCACATCGCCATGCTCATCGAGCCACTGATCGGGCTGCAGGCGTAGCTGGCGCGACTCGTCCACATCGATCTCCGGCGGTGATCGGCTACCCCGGCGGCGCGTCCGCCAGGCGATGACAGCATGCCACAACCGCGTTTCCATCCCTGCGCTGCGGGCCGAACAGCGCCACTGATTCGTACGATCACGCACCTGGCGCCTCGTTAACACGCGCATCACGCTCGCGCCCGCCGCGGGCCGGACGCTCGATGGCTTCGGGGTGAACATCATGCGCAACACGCCGGGACAGGAAATTCCCGCAGATCCTGAAGCCAACCACACGATAGCGTGGCCAGCGGCCCCGGAGCCGGCCATGAATTCAGACACGTCCGACCTTGTGGGACGCGACCTGCCTGCGCCGGCGCAAGCGCGCTGAACGCGCCGGCCACAGTGCGCCTGCGGTGCGCACGTTGCCATTCTCTCTGCAAACCGGCGGCGGCGCAGGCATCGGCATGGTTACGGCCCGCGAAGACCGATCCGCGGTTTGGCCGCAGCCGTCAAGCGCCTTGTGGCGGTGCAGATTCCGGGATACACAGAAGGGCCACGGCGGCGGATCCGAGACCGGTACGTGGCATAATCCGGGCATCCACCACGCGAAGGGGCCCGCGATGAAAGAAAAGAACCTGCGACGCCTCATCCTCGGCGTCTACGACACCGCCATCGACGCCATCGTGATCGGCTTGGTGCTGATGATGCTGGTGGTGCTGGGCTTTGCCTTCGTCGATGTCCTGATCACCCTGCTCCACCTCATTCCCACGCTGCACACTACGGCGCTCGACGCAGGCGACTTCCGCGACATGGTGACCAGCGTGCTGGACGTGTTCGTCGTCATCGAGCTGTTCAGCACCTTCATCGACTACGTTAAGGAACGGCGCATCCGCCTGTCCCGGCTCATCGACGTCACCACCGTTTTCGTCCTGCGCGAGATGCTGATCAAAGTCTACGCCAAGGCATTTTCCACGCACGAGCTCTTGGTGTTGGCGCTGCTGCTGTTTGTTCTGGTCGTGACGCGCAGCATTGCAGGGCGTTTTCCGCCCAGATCTCCACGGGAAGACTGACTTGTTTCGCGCACACCGAACCGCCTTGCGCGCACGCAGACTATGACCGTAACCGCAGTCCATCCGGATCCATTCGGTCCGCGAAGGCACCGACTGCGAGCCAGCCGCAATTGGCAAACGCTCGGCGAATCCGTTTGACTGGAGCGCATCGCCCGATACGGAGGCCCGCATGACTCGTCAACGACCCCGCCCCAAAAAGACCGGGCTTGCGGTGATGCACCAACATCGCGCAAGCGCTCTAGGAGCCTCGTTGGACCGGCGTATAACGGATAGCGAATCTGGCGGATCCCAACTCCGGGAGACAAGGATGAAGGCCTACCACAGCGCCGCCTACCGAAAGATCTACCAGAAATGGTTCGGCAAGCTGCCCCAGCGGCAGAAGGCGCTGTTTACCGGTAGCCAGTAGGACAAGGGCGCTTTCCACACGGTTAAACCGGCGATGGTGGCGGAGCGCGCAGCGGCTCGATCCGCCACGTGCCAGAACCGATCCGGTCAAGCCCTCGCGCGAGACTGAAGCTTACGATCCATGCCCGCACTCATTCACATTAATGCACCAGTGCCCTGAGCGGAGCGCTACGCACCGGGCGGGCGTGGTCCATGCATCCCGCCGTCCAGGCGCCGCAAGGCTCGGTCCGGGCCGCACCGGAGCGTGGACTGTGGATGCTTTCCGGACCAGCTCGTGTCCCCCACCCCGCTGCGGCACCGGCACCGAACACACGAGTAACGCCGGACCCGTGCGGCGGGTTCCATGGGCGCTTGGGAAAAGCCGCAGGCCCGTATGCATGGCCACCGCCGTCTCACGGCGTGCGCGGGCCGACGCCTCACGGCCGCCCTGATCGCAGGCCCGACGGCGGTTTTGCGGGGCGATGCCGTGTTAACCTAATCGGCACGCTCTCTCGAGTCGGTGCCCGCAGCGAGCTCAAAGCATTTCCGGCCATGAATTACTGTAGCCATTGCGGCGCCCCGGTGGTTCTCCGCATTCCGGAGGGGGACACGCTGCCGCGCCACGTCTGCCCCAGTTGCGGCACGGTCCATTATCAAAACCCGAAAGTCGTCGTGGGCTGCCTGGTGGAATGGAACAACCGCGTCCTGCTGTGCCGGCGCGCGATCGATCCGCGCCGCGGCTATTGGACCCTGCCGGCGGGCTTCCTGGAAAATCGCGAGACCACGCTGCAGGGCGCCGTGCGCGAAACCCTTGAGGAAGCGCAGGCGCAAGTGACCGACGCGGCTTTGTTCTCGTTGCTGAACGTCTCCCACATCAATCAGATCCACATCTTTTACCGCGCCCGTCTCGTCGACGGTGCCTTCGCCGCAGGCCATGAAACTCTGGAAGCCGATCTGTTTGCCGAAGGCGACATCCGCTGGCAGGAGCTGGCGTTCCCCACGGTGCTTTTCACACTGGAGCGCTACTACCAGGACCGGCGTAACCGCCGCTTTGGGGTCCACATCGAGGACATCAGCGCGGACGCATGGCGGAAACTGGGACTGACGGGCGGCGGCGCCGGGCACTCCTAAGCCGGCGGCGCGGCCTCGTCAGGTGCCCGGCGCCGCCGTATAATGGCGTGCATTGGAGAATTTAATGCATCGATACACAGCCGTGAGCGCCGGCGCCCGCTCGCGTGGAGAGATTCTATGACCTTTGTTGTCACCGAAAACTGCATCAAGTGCAAGTACACGGACTGCGTCGAGGTCTGTCCCGTTGACTGCTTTCACGAAGGGCCGAATTTTCTCGCCATCGACCCCGAGGAATGCATTGACTGCACGTTGTGCGAACCGGAATGCCCCGCCGAAGCCATCTATTCCGAGGATGACCTGCCGGAGGATCAGGCCCATTTCCTGGAACTGAATGCCGAGCTGGCCCAGGAGTGGCCCGTCATCACGGAAATGAAAGACCCGCCCGGGGATGCCGAGGAATGGGACGGCAAGCCGGATAAGCTCCAGTATCTGGAGCGTTAGCGAGTGGCCCGGGCTGTCTTATCTGACAAGCCCACCGGTCCGCCCCGCCTTTCTTAGGTCGTCAGGGGCGCCGCGGAGCGCTGGCGGGAGAATTTTTGCGTGGCGTATTCCATCGCCACGTAAAAGGCCGGCGTCACGAACAAGGTCAGCATCTGCGAGAACAGCAAACCGCCGACGACGGTCAGCCCCAGAGCCCGACGCGATTCGGCACCAGCTCCCAGGCCCACAGCGATAGGCAGGGTGCCGAAAATCGCGGCAAGGGTTGTCATCATGATGGGCCTGAAGCGCACCCGGCACGCCTCGATGATCGCCTGCGACGGGGTCAGCCCGCGCTCGCGGCGCATCTGCAACGCGAAATCCACCATGATGATGCCGTTTTTCTTCACCAGGCCTACCAGCAGAATCAGGCCCGCGAAGCTGAAGATATTGAGCTCCTGATGAAACAGAATCAGCGTTAGTAGCGCGCCGAAGCCCGCCAGCGGCAGCGCCGTGAGGATGGTGATGGGATGGATGAAGTGCTCGTAGAGGACGGCGAGCACCATGTAGATCACCAGCACCGTCAGCGCGAGGAGCAGGGGCAGACTCTGCATGGAGGCCTGGAACGCCTGCGCGCTGCCCGAGAAAGTGCCGGTAATATCGGAGGGCAGCACGTTCTCGGCGGCACGTCCCACGGCATCCGTCACCGCCCCCAATGAGGCGCCCGGCGCCAGATTGAACGACAGCGTCACCGACGGCAGTTGGCCGTAGTGGGTCACCGACAGCGGCCCCACGCCGGCGGAGATGCCGGCCACCACGGGCAACGGCACCAGCTTGCCGCTAGCACCCTGCAGATAAATCGCGTCCAGCGCGTTAATGTCCTGCTGATAGCGCGGCGCGAGCTGCATCAGCACATCATAGCTGTCGGCGGCACCGAAAATGGTGCTCACCTGACTCTCCCCATACGCGTCATACAAGGCCTGCTGGATGCTGTTCGCGCTCAAGCCCAGCGCCGCCGCCTGGTCGCGGTGGATGGTAACGTTAATCTGCGGGTTGTTGAGCTGCAGGTCGCTGTTCACGTCCTGGACGCCGGGCACGGCGCGCAAGGCCGTCTCCAGCTTTTGCGAGGCGCGTGCCAGCGCATCGTAGTCCGGGCCCTGCAAAACGTACTGATAGTCGGCATTGGTGGAGTACGCGCCGATGCGAATGGCCGGCGGGTTCTGGAAAAAAGTCTCCAACCCCTGAACCCGCCCGACCGCACGCCGCAACTGCTGGATGACCGCATCGGCACCGTCCGCGCGCTGGTCAAGGGGTTTGAGGTGCACGATGAGTCGCCCGATGTTGCTGCCGCTGGTGCCGCCCGTGCCCTGCCCGGCGCTGGACATCACGCTCTCAACGTTGGGATTGCGGCGCACGATGGCGGCGGCGCGGTCCTGCATCGCCTTCAGCTCGCCGTAGGTCACGCCCTCAGGGGCTCGCGTATTGCCGATGATCAGCCCCGAGTCTTCCGATGGAATAAAGCCCTTGGGCACCATCCAGAACAGATAGCCGCTACCGACCAGAATCAGCGCCGCGAGCGCGAGCGTCACGCGCCAGTGCCGCACGCTGGTCGAGAGCGCGCGCGTATAAGCCGCCAGCGCGGCGTCGAAGCCGCGCTCCAGCCATTGCCAGACGCGACCGTGGCCGCCACCCGCACGCAGGAAACGGCTCGCCGCCATGGGCGTCAGGGTCAGGGCGACAAAGCCGGAAATCCCCACCGCTATGCCCAGTGTGGCGGCAAATTCGGTAAAAAGCCGCCCCAGGATCCCGCCCATGAACAGAATAGGAATGAACACCGCGATCAGGGAGACGGTCATGGATACGACTGTGAAGCCGATCTCGCGGCTACCGGCCAGCGCCGCCTGCAGCCGGTCGTGGCCATGCTCCAGGTAGCGCACGATGTTTTCCTGCACCACGATGGCGTCATCCACCACGAAGCCCACGGCCAGGGTGAGCGCCATCAGCGACAGCGTGTCCACGCTGAACCCGAGCACGTGCATGACCGCGAACGTGCCGATGAGCGAGGTGGGCAGCGACAGCGCGCTGATCAGGGTGGCGGAGACATTGCGCAGGAACAGCAGGATGACGGCCACCACCAGGATCACCGCCAGTACCAGGCTGAACGTGACCTCGTGCACAGAGGATTTGATGAATTCGGAGCGGTCGTAGAGCACGTTGAAGCGCGTATCGCCGGGTGCCTGCGCCTCGAGCTGCGGCAGCAGCGCGCGCACGCGCCGCACCACGTCCACGGTGTTGGCGCCGGGCTGGCGCTTGATGGCGAGCACGATGGCGGGGCGCCCGTTGTACTGCGTGCTCTGCTTGTCGTTCGCCACGCTATCCAGCGCCGTTCCCACATCGCGCAGGTACACCGGCGCACCGTTGCGGTAGCTCACCACCAGATTGTTGTAATCAGCCGCCCGGGGCAACTGGCCGTCCGAGGCCACGGTATAGGCGCGGCGCGCCCCCTGCAGCGTGCCCGACGGCACGTTGGAGTTGCCGTTTTTGATGGCATCGGCCACCTGCGACAACGCCAGCCCGCGCGCCTGCAGGGCGTATGGATCCAGCTCGATGCGCACGGCGTATTTTTGCGTCCCGAACACCAGCACCTGGGCCACGCCGGGCAGCATGGAGACGCGGTCGGCGATGCGTGTTTCGGCGTACTCGTCCAGCCGCGTCAGCGGCAGGTGGCGCGAACTAAGCGCCATATACAGAATCGCCGAGTCGGCCGGGTTGACTTTGCGCAGCGTCGGCAGGCTGGGCATCTGCGGCGGCAGGTGTCGGCTGGCCTCGGAGATGGCGGTCTGCACGTCCTGAGCCGCCGAATCGATATTGCGGGACAGATCGAACTGCAGGGTAATGCGGGTCGAGCCCGTGGAGCTCGTCGAAACCATCGAATCGATACCGGCGATGCCGGAGAACTGCTGTTCGAGCGGCGTGGCCACCGAATTCGCCATGGTCTCGGGGCTCGCGCCCGGCAAATCGGCGGTCACCACGATGGTGGGAAAATCCACGTCGGGCAACTCGCTCACCGGGAGGTTGCGGTAAGCGAAGGCGCCGAACACCACCAGCGCCAGCATGACCACGGTGGTCATCACCGGGCGGCGGATGAACAGCGCGGACAGATTCATTGCGCGCCGCCGGAGGCGGGCATCGCGACCACCGGCAGACCCTCGCGCAGATTGCGCGGCACCTGTACCACAACGGTCTCGCCGCCGGACAAGCCGTCGCCGACGATGGCATCGCCGTTCTGCTGGCGCGTCACCTGGATGGGCTGAACGGCTACCCGGCCTTTTTTGACGACGTAGACGAACGGCCCGGTCTGGCCGGGCTGCACAGCCGTTTCCGGCACAACGATGGCGCCTCTTTGCACCGCAAGCTGCAAGTCGACCGCTGCGTACTGCCCGGGCCAGAGCTGGCGCAAGCGGTTCGGAAACTCCGCTTTGAGCGCCACCGTGCCGGTGCTGGGATCCACCGTATTGTCGATAAACACCAGACGCCCCGGTTCCGGCGCCTCGGCATGGGCGCCGGCCAGGCGCACGGTGATCGGCCCACGCTTGGCGTAGCGGCGCACCGTGTCGAGCTGCGACTGCGGCACGCTGAAGCGGACCAGAATGGGCGAGATCTGGTTGAGGGTCACCAAAAGCGTGGCAGCGCTGGCATCGACCAGGTTGCCGGCCTTGACCGACACCGCGCCGGCCCGCCCGGCGATCGGCGAGCGAATGGTGGTATAGCCGAGCTGGATCTTCGCCTGCTCGAGTTGCGCCTTGTCCGCTTCGATCGCGGCGCGGGCCTGCGCTTCCGTGGTCTTGGCGCTTTCGTATTCCTGAGGCGTCACGTAGTCGAGCTTGACCAGGGGCGCGAGGCGCTGCACCTGCCAGCGTGCGTTGGACAGACTCGCGCGGTCGCGGGCGATCGCGGCGCGGGCTTGCGCCACCGCCGCCCGGAACGGGGCAGGATCGATCTGGAACAGGAGCTGGCCGGCTTTCACGTCACTGCCTTCGGCAAAGGCCACCCTCGTGAGCACGCCAGAGACCTGGGGGCGTACGGCGACGCTGTGCTCGGACTCCACCTGGCCCACGGCGTGAATCTGCACCGGCATGGAGCGGATTTGCGCGCGGCCGGTCACCACCGTGAGCGCCGGTCGCTTGCTGCGTGCCTCGGCCGGCGCGTCGTGCCCGCCCAACCTGATGCGCAACTGCCAGCCAGCGATCAGCACCAGCGCCAGGCTCACGCCCAGCAGCAGGCCGCGCCTCATTGTCCGCCCGCGGCCGGCAGACCGCCGGCGGCGTGACCCAGCACGCCCAGATCGGAATAATAGTTCACCAGGTCCTGCACTTTCTGCGCCCGCGCCGCGGCCAGCGTGGCCTGCGCCGTGAGCAGATTCAGAATGGTGTCCAGCCCGCGTTCGTAGCGTGCGCGCACCACGCGCTCGGCGAGTTGGGCGTTGTCGAGCAACGTGTCGCTGGTCTTGAGCGTGACCGCATCGGTCTGCACGCTCTGGTAGGCCTGCCACACCTCGAGTTCCACCTGGCGCAGTGCCACATCCGTGCTCGCCTGAGCCTGTTGCGCCTGAGCCCGCGCCTGTTGCAGGGCATAACGATCGGCAAAGCCCGCAAACAAGGGAATGCTGAGCGTGGCGCCCACGCCGTAGCTGCCGCCGCCCGACTGGCCCGGCACGCCGGCGATCCAGCTCTGCGCCACGTCGCCGCTGAGCGAAAGCGTGGGCAGGCCCTGCCCGCGCACAGCCCGCACGTCAGCCAGACTGGCGAGCTCCCGCGCCTTGGCGGCGAGCAGTTCCGGCCTGGCACGGTGCGCGTGAGCGAGCAGCGCCTTGACCGGCATGGCCGGGGCCGAGGCGCCCCCTTCGCGCCAGGGCGAAAGCCGCAAGCGCGTGTCCGCCGGATAGCCTGCGGCGGCGGCCAGGCTGCCGCGTGCAGCGGCCAGGCTGCCGCGGTCACGCTGCAGGATGAGCCGCGCCTGGGCCTGCGCGGCCCGGGCCTGGTAGACATCCCCGATGGTCGCCAGCCCCTGCTCCTGGCGTTGGCGGGCCGCACTCAGGCTCTCGCTCGCGCCGCGCAGGCTCTTTTTATCCGCATCGACCAGCGCGGCCAGCCCCTGAGTCAGGTAATAGGCCTGCTCGACCTGCAGAATCACGTCCTGCAGGGTCTGGCTGCGTGCCAGTCGCGCGCTCAGCAACACGTATTGGGCGGAGCGGCGGTGCCCGGCGCGCGTGCCGAAATCCCACAGCAGGTAGCTCAGGCTGATCGCCGGCCCGTACCGGGTCTGGGCAGGTCCGGAAGAACCCGTATTCGACAACGACTGGATGTGCTGCACCGACACGGAGGCGTCGATCTGCGGCCAGTAAGCCGCCTTGGCAATCCCCAAGGCGGCCGCATCCGCCTTGACCTGCGCCCACGCCACGCGGGTTTGCGGGTTGTTGCGCAAGGCAAGATCGCTGAGCTCGATAAGACTCAGGGAACGCCGAGGCAGCGGCACCCGAACGCCTCGCCCCGCAGGCAGCGGCCCCACATCGAGCGCGTGTCCGTCCAGAGCCGGCAGATCGTAGGCGCTACGCGCAGCGGCAGCGCAACGCATGGCGCCGGCGGCCAGAACAACCGCTACTGCCGCTGCCGCGCCTGCTTCCCGCCATCCCGCGAAACGTTTTCGACCGAGCCCCATCACCCGCCGCGTCCAATGCACCGCCCGTCGGACCGGTGTCCGCGGGCGCGCCTACTCTCCCGGCAACGCACGGCGTTCGTCTTGTCCCCGGTGGATCGCTGCGTTGAGGCGGGACCGAGCGCGCACGCCTTCGGCTTCCAAGCGCGCAGAGATAGTAGTCCAGCGCCCGCACGCCGTCCATGAGCCTGCGGGCGGTTTTTGTAAGGGTTTGTAACGCCCGGTGCCGCGTGCGGGATCTACCCGCGCGGATGGTGCTCGGCGTGCAGACTCTTCAGCCGCAGACGCGCGACGTGCGTGTATATCTGGGTCGTGGAGAGGTCGCTATGACCGAGCAGCAATTGCACCACCCGCAGGTCGGCGCCGTGGTTGAGCAGGTGCGTGGCGAACGCGTGGCGCAAACCGTGGGGCGACAGCGTGGCGGGTACATCGGCCTGGCGGGCATAACGCTTGATCAGGTACCAGAAGTTCTGCCGTGTCATCGATGCGCCACGGCGGCTGGGGAACACGAAATCGGAAACGCGCCCGTCAAGAATCCGGCTTCGGTCCGTGTCGAGATAGGCCTGGAGCCAGCTCAGCGCCTCCTCGCCCAGCGGCACCAGCCGCTCGCGCCCGCCTTTGCCCACGATCCGCACCACGCCCTGCCGCAGGTTGAGCTGATGCAGCTTCAAGGCCACCAACTCCGACACGCGCAGGCCGGTGGCATACATGACCTCCAGCATGGCGCGGTCGCGCCTGCCCAACGCCTGGTCGGTGTCCGGCGCCGCCAGCAACGCCTCCACCTGGCGCTCGCTCAAGGCATTGGGGAGCTTGCGGCCTTGCCGCGGCATGTCGATGTCGCGGCTGGGGTCGGTCTGCAGCAGATTCTCGCGCACGAGGTAACGGTAGAGCCGGCGCACGCTGGACAACAGCCGTGCGGCGCTGCGCGCCTTCAGGCCCTGTGCCATACGCTCGCCCAGATACCGCAGGATGTGGGCGCGCTGTGCGCTGGTCAGGCTCGCGCCCTGGGCGGCGAGGAAGCCCGCCAGTTGCGTCAGGTCCAGGCGATAGGCGGCGAGCGTGTTATCCGAAAGCCCGTACTCCATCCACAGGGCATCGAGGAAGCGTTCGATGAGATGCTGATCGGTGTCCGTGGCGGCTGCACACACTGGCGACAATTCGCAGATTGCTGGTGGATTCCTATAATAGTCCCATTCCCGGCCATCCTTTCCACCAGGGCGTCGATGCGCAAGCTTATGCGAGTTGTTTACGGCGGCTACAGCCTTGCCGTTTTTGCCGTCTCCGCCACGCTCTCCGCAGTGCTCATCATCGTCGCCCCGGGGCAGAAGGTACGCCGGCGCATCGGCGCAACAGGCATGCGCGTGGCGCTCGCGCTGGCCGGCATTCGTCTGCGCTGCGAGGGTCTGACGCATCTGCCCGCCCGGCCATGCGTCGTCGTGGCCAATCACGCCAGCTACCTGGACGGGCTGATCCTGACCGCCGCGCTACCACCCCACTTCGGCTTTGTGATTAAAGCGGAGGCGGCACGCGTACCGCTGGTAGGCCTGGTGCTGCGGCGCATGGGAGCGTCGTTCGTCACCCGGAGCGATCCGCGCCGCGCGTCGCTGGAAACGCGGTCGTTGCTGCGCTCCTTGCAGCGCGGCGAATCCCTAGCGCTGTTCCCGGAAGGCACGTTCTCGACCGGGCACGCGTTGTTGCCCTTCCGCCTGGGGGCCTTTGTTCTCGCGAGTCGCGCCACCGTGCCGGTGATCCCCGCGGCGATCACCGGCACCCGGCACATCCTGCCCGACAAGACCTGGCTGCCGCGCCACAGCCACATACGGGTACGTCTGCTGCCGCCGCTGTCCGCGCCGGGCACGGCGCGCGAGCACGCAGTGCGGCTGCGCGACGTGGCGCGTGAAGCCATCCTGAAAGCGCTCAGCGCGCCTATTTGACGGCGGCACCCTCCTCGGCAGCCGTCGCTGGGGCGGCCTCGGACCCCGAGACGGGGACGGCTTCCACGCGCACGGCCGAGTATTTGAAATCCGGGATCTTGCCGTAGGGATCCAGCTTGGGGCTGGTCAGCGTGTTCACACCGGCTTCGCGGAAGTGCATGGGGATAAACACCGACCCCGGAGAGACCCGATCGATCACGCGCACCTTGAGCACGATCGAGCCCCGCCGCGAGGTGACGCGCGCATAGCGTCCGTCGCCGAGCCCCCAAGCCGCGGCATCGTCCGGATGCACCTCGACGAAGGGATCGGGAGCAAGGGCATCCAGCGCCTTGGAGCGGCGTGTCATCACACCGGTATGCCAGTGCTCGAGCATGCGACCGGAATTGAGCACGACAGGGAATTGTTCGTCCAGGCGGTCATTCGGCTCGCTGATCTCGGCCGGCACGAACAACCCGCGTCCGCGGGGGAAGCGCTCCCCGAACATGACCTGGGTGCCTTCGCCCTGCGGATCCGGGCAGGGATACCACTTGCCGGTGTCGCCCAGCACCTCGTACGAAAGATTCGCATAACTAGGACTGCATGCCACGATTTCGTCGAAGATCTCCGAGACCGAGTTGTAGTGCATGGGGTGGCCCATGCGCGCGGCGATCTCGCACACGATTTCCCAATCCTGGCGCGCGTCGCCGGGCAGGCTGCGCGCCGGATGACCGATCTGCACGCGGCGGTCGGTATTGGTGTACGTGCCGGTCTTTTCCATGAAGGAGCTGGCCGGCAGCACCACGTCAGCGAACTCCGCAGTCTCGGTAAGGAAAATATCCTGCACGGCAAGGAAATCCAGCTTGGAGAGCGCCTGGCGCACCTTGTCCGTCTCGGGGTCGGACAGGAACGGATTCTCGCCCATGCAGTACATGCCGTTGATCTGCCCGTCGAGCGCGGCATGGGCGATCTCGACCACGGTCAACCCGGTTTTGCGCGAAAGCTTCGCGCCCCAGAACTCCTCGAACCAGGCGGCGACCTCCTCGTTTTCCACGTCCTTGTAGTTGGGATAGAACATGGGAATGAGGCCGACATCCGAGGCCCCCTGCACATTGTTCTGTCCGCGCAACGGATGCAGCCCGGTGCCGGCGCGGCCCACGTTGCCGGTGAGCAGGGTGAGCGCGATCAGGCAGCGTGCGTTGTCGGTGCCGAAGGTGTGTTGGGAGATACCCATGCCCCAGAACACCATCGCCGCCTTGGCCTGCCCGAAGGTGCGCGCAAAGCGCACGATGTCGGCGGCCGGCACGCCAGTGTATTGGGCCGCGACTTCCGGCGTGTAGTGCTCCACCGTGCGCTTGAGATCCTCGAAGCCTTCGGTGCGCTGCTCGACGAACTCGTGATCGATGAGGTTTTCGTTGATGAGTACATGGCACATGGCGTTGTACAACGCCACATCGCTGCCCGGCTTGATCTGCAGGTACTGCTCGGCGTGGTCGGCGATGCCCGGGCGGCGCACATTGGCCACCAGAAGCTTGGTGCCATTGGCGGCGGCGTCTTTCATAAACGTCGCGGCCACCGGATGGTTCTCGGTGGGGTTGCAGCCGACGATCAGGGCGGCTTCCGCGTTCTTGACGTCGCGCACCACGTTGGTCACTGCGCCGGAGCCGATGCCTTCCATGAGCGCCGACACGCTGGAGGCATGGCAAAGGCGCGTGCAGTGATCCACATTGTTGGTACCGAACACCGCGCGCACCAGTTTCTGCACCAGATAGGCTTCCTCATTGGAGCCCTTGGCAGAGCCGAAGCCGCACAATGCATCGCTGCCGTAACGCTCCTTGATCGCCTTGAGGTTGCTCGCCACCCGGTCCAGCGCCTCGTCCCAGCTCGCCTCGCGAAAGTGCGGCATGACTTCGTCGTAGTCGACGATGCCGCCGGGCTTGCGCGGCCCGCTGCTGTTGGGCTTGGAAAAGCCCGACAGGGGACCCTTGGGGTAGCTGCTGTCCCTGCGGATCAAAGGCTTGGTCAGGCGCTGCGGATGCATGGAATAGTCGAAGCCGTAACGGCCCTTCACGCACAAGCGCTCGTCATTGGCCGAACCCTTGCGCCCGCGCGCAAACAAAATGCCTTCGTTGGCTTGGTCGACCACGTAGGTCAGCGCGCAGCCGACGCCGCAGTAAGGGCATACCGAGTCCACCTCTCGCACGGGCGCATTGGCTCGTTCGCTGTCCGTCTTATGGGATGCAAAAGCCTTCATGGTCGTTCACCTCGATTGGTGCGCGCGATCGCTTCCTTGCATCGCGGCAGGAACTCCAAAATGTCAGTGGCCGCGAAAACCCGACTTCCTGGCGGCTTTTCGGGCCGGCACGCCCGGAACTTCTCCGGACCGGCCTCCCCGATCGGGCGACTGGGCCCGACCGCGAGCGGCACATCCTCTTGCCGTCGGCACCCGACTCCACCGCGGTGCCTTGTCAGGCCGCCGGCTCGATCTTGAGCCCGGCCACCGCCTTGTTGGTGAGCGCGCCGGTGGGACACACGGCCATGCATTCGCCGCAGGACACGCAGGTGCTCTCGCCCATGGGCGCATCCAGATCGAACGCGATGCGCGTGTCGTAGCCCTTGCCGGTGCGCGTGATGACGTCGTTGTGCTGCAGCTCATCGCAGGCGCGGATGCACCGGTCGCACAAAATGCAGGCCTGATGATCGACGGCGATCACCGGCGACGAGGCGTCCGCGCCCCGCGGGCGTTGCCTCGCGCCATCCGGATAAGGGATGTCCGCAATATCGAACTGGCGCGCCAGCGCCATCAGCTCGTCATCGCCGGTGCTCGCCTCGCGCGCGCTCTCCTCGGGCTGATCCGCCAGCAATAGCTGGGTGAGCACGCGCCGGTGGCGCTGTACCTCGGCCGAGCGCGTGTCCACCTCCATGTCGTTCTCGCACGGGCGCACGCATGAGGCCGGCAGGGTGCGCGCGCCCACATCCACCACGCACATGCGGCACACGCCCACCGGGCGCATGCGCGTGCTGTGGCAAAGCACCGGAATGTCGATGCCGAGGCCGCGCGCGGCCTCCCATATGGTGGTGCCTTCGGGGACGCTGACGCGGCGGCCATCGATGGTCAGCGTCACCGTCTTGCTCGCGCTTGCCTCGCTCATGTCTTACCTCCTGCACGGCCGCGCAACGCCGCCACACCCGCCTCGTCGGGGAAAAACCGGAACACGCTCATCAGCGGACCCAGTGCGACCTGGCCCAGACCGCAGATGGAAGTCTTGGCGAGCGTGGCGTCCAGCTCTTCAAGGACCGGATACTGGTCCGCACCGCTCGGGGCGGCCTGGCAACGCTCGACGATCTGCACCGCCTTGTGCGAGCCGACCCGGCAGGGCACGCATTTGCCGCACGACTCATTGCGGAAAAACCGCACCTGGCTCAGCGCCAGGCCCACCATATCGCGGCCTTCGGCCACGAACACCATGGCCGCCGTGCCCATCGCGCTGCCCGCCTGCGCCAGCGCGTCGAAATCCATCGGCACGTCGGCGAGCTTGGCAGGCAGGAAATTGGTCGAAGACCCGCCCGGCGAGAACGCCTTGAGTGCTTTGCCGCCCGGCACGCCCCCGCACAAGTCCAGCACCTCGGCAACCGTCATGCCCCAGGGAATGCAATACACGCCGGGCTTGGCCACGTCTCCCGATACGCAGACGTATTTGAGCCCCTTGTGGCGGTCGCGCCCCTGATCCGCCCACCACTGCGCACCCCGCGCCAGGATTATGGGCACGGCCGCAAAGGTCTCCACGTTGTTCATCAGCGTGGGCTTGCCCCAGAGCCCGGCATTGGTCGGGAACGGGGGCTTGTTGCGCGGCTCGCCGCGCTTGTCCTCCAGCGCCTCCAGCAGCGCCGTTTCCTCGCCCAGGATATAGCCGCCGGGCGAGACGAACACCTCCAGCTCGAAGGCGAACCCGGAGCCCAGGACATCGGCCCCCAGCGCGCCGCGCTGATAAGCGTCGTCGATCGCGCGCTGCAACGTCTCCCGTTCCGGCAGATACTCGTGCCGCAGGTAAATGACGCCGCGATGGGACCCGATCACCCAGCCGGCGAGGATCATCGCCTCGATCAGCAAGTGGGCATTCGCTTCCAGGATGACGCGGTCCTTGAAAGTCCCGGGCTCGCTCTCGTCGGCGTTGCATATGACGTACTTGGGCTCGCCCGCGGCACGGCGCGTGAAGTCCCACTTCATGCCGGCCGGGAAGGCGGCGCCGCCCAAACCGCGCAGCCCGGAATCCTTGAGCGTCTGGATGATCTCGTCGCGCGCTTGCGCCGCGTCGTCGCGCGCCAGATAGGCGCCCAGCGTCGCATAGTGCTCGTCGTCGCGACTGTACGGGTCGGTGGCCCAGCGCTCGCCGGTCAGCGCCGGCTGATGCGCGGGCAGCTCCAGCCGGCCAGCGGCATAGGCGCTCACCCGTTCGGGATCACCTGATACGGGCACCTCCTCGACCAGCGCGGCCGGTGCGGAGTCGCAGCGCCCGATGCACGACACCTCCTCGACCTCGACGTCCTCCGCACCCGCCAAGGCTTCACGCACGCGCGCGCAGTAATCGCTGCCGCCGCGCATCCGGCAAACGATGTCGCGGCACACCTGCACGCGCTTTGCTGTCGACGGCGTCGTCTTGAACACCGGATAAAAGCTTCGTAGCCCTTCGAGCCGGTACAGCGGCACATCTTCCTTTTTGGACAAGGTATTCAGTGCCTCGTCACTGATCGCACCGTCGCGCGCCTGCAGCGCCATCATTGATTTGAGCAACTTCATGACTGGATCCTCGGCGGTATGGACGCGCTGGGTCTCGAAGGCACGACGCCCGAAAGGGACTCGCTTAACCCTGTACGCTCAACGTGCGGCATGATCGGTACGATCAGAGTTGGCAATCGAGGAGAACGCGTTCCGTCACGGCCGGATCTCCAATGGCCGGCCCGTGCACTCGCAAGCCTCGTCCGTGCTGTGAGATGCTGTATCAAAGCGCGCAAAGACACTGGCGCCTTAAAATATTCCGTTTTGGAACTTATGCGAATAACACAGCTTACCGGGCGCACGCAAGGGCGCCCGGGCCGGACGGTGGGCCCTTTGCCCGCGCCCGCTGGAGCCGAATCCATCCTGTAAACCGGAGCTGAAGCCATGAATGAGGAACGCTTTAACATCAGCCTTCGCAAGTTTCTCAAGAAAGTCGGCGTGACCTCACAGCGCGAAATTGAACGCAATGTGCGCGATGCAGTGCAAAACAAACGCCTCGAGGGCAACGAAACGCTCAAGGTCAAAGTCACTCTGGAGCTCGAGGGCGTCGGCGAACCCTGCGTTATCGACGGTGACATCGCCCTCGAGTAGGGTGAGCGCGGAGCCGGGCCCTACACGAACTGACTGAACGGCTCCACCGTAACCGTGGTGCCAGCGTCCAGGGCGCCGGTGTCCTCAGGCAACACGACAAAGCAGTTGGCTTCGCTCATGGAGCGCAGCACGCCGGAGCCTTGGTGCGAGGCCGGTTCTACGCACAACTCTCCGTTCTCGTCGTTGAACAGGCGCCCGCGCTGGAACTCGCGCCGCCCCGGTTTTTTTCGCAGGCGCGCCACGGCGCGCGCACGTAGCTGCAACGGTGCCTGAGGCGTTCGCCCGGACAAGAGCTGCAGCGCCGGCTGCACGATTTTGTAAAAGGTCACCATCACCGATACCGGATTGCCCGGCAGGCCGAAGAAGGCGGCTCCGCCCACGCGGCCGAATGCGATGGGCCGGCCCGGCTTGATCGAAACCTTCCAGAAACCCACCTCACCCAGCTCGGCGAGAACCGTGCGGATATGGTCGGCCTCGCCCACCGACACGCCGCCGGTGGTGATGACCACATCGGCGTCCGCCGCCGCTTCAGCGAATGCCGTGCGCAGCGCCTGCAAGTCGTCGCGCACCACGCCCATGTCCAGCACCTCGCAGTCCAGGCGGCTCAACATCCCGTGCAGTGAATAGCGGTTGCTATCGTAGATCTCGCCTTCCCGGAGCACTTCGCCCAGCGAGCGCAACTCGTCGCCGGTGGAAAAGCAGGCCACACGCAGCCGCCGCACGACAGGGACGTCCGCGATGCCCAGGGAGGCAAGCAGACCCAGGTCCGCGGGCATCAGCCGGTGGCCCGCACGCAGCACCGTCTGGCCACGCGCCAGATCCTCGCCCGCGCCGCGCACGTGCTGGCCCTGAACATAACCGCCCGGAACCACAATCCGGCCGCCCTCATTCTGCGTATGCTCCTGGATCACGATGGTATCCGCGCCGGCCGGCACCACGCCGCCGGTCATGATGCGCGCGCACTGACCCGGGCCCACCACGCCCTCGAACGGGTGGCCGGCAAACGCCGCGCCGACAAGCTCCAGGCTTGCGGTCTCACCTTTGGCCGGCAGGTCGGCGGCGCGCACTGCGTAGCCGTCCATGGCGGAGTTGTCGTGCGCGGGTACGTCCAGCGGCGAAATCACATCCTCGCCCAGGACCCGTGCGAGCGCCGACTTCACTGCCAGGCGCTGACACAGTTGCACCGGACGCAGGCCGCGCTGGGTCTGCTCGAGCGCCTGATCGAGCGACAGCGCGGCACCGTCGTGGTCGCAGTCGAAATCGGGTTGCATGCGTGCGCTCGCCATCGGCTCTCGACCTCCCAAGCTCATCCCAGGCGCGCGGCCAGATGGTCGCGCTCGTCCGGGGTATTAACGTTTATAAAAGTATCGGGCACATCGGAGAAATCTGCATGCGCGCAGCGATGCTCGCCATACCAGCGGTCGATTTTGCGCCCGCCCCGCGCCAGGTATTCGCGCAGACTGGATGCCAACGCAGTGGGCACGAGCGCAAAGACGGGCTGCAGCCGCCCGGCGCCGAAGGCGACAGCGATGTCGCAGTCCTGCTCGGCGCGCGCACGCACAAGGCGCGTGACCAGATCTTGCGGCAGCAGCGGGCTGTCGCAAGGCACAAACAGGGCAAGCTCGGTATCGGCGGCCGCCAGTGCCGCACACATGCCGGCCAGAGGCCCCTGGAACCCGGCCATGTCATCGGCCACGACCGGGTAGCCAAAGGCCGCGTAACGCTGGCGATTGCGGTTGGCGTTAATGATTAGAGCCGAGACCTGGGGCGTCAGCGCGCGCAGCACATGCTCGATCATGGGCCGCCCCGCGAGCTCGATCAGGCCCTTGTCGCCGCCGCCCATGCGCGTGGCACGGCCCCCCGCGAGCACCACGCCCGTCACTGTGGCTGCTGTCACGCTCACGCCTCCTGCGCCGCGCAAAAACGCTCGTAATCCACATAGCCCGGAAACGCCGACTCCGGTGCACAATAAGCACACTCGGGGTCGGGGCGGACCTTGAATTCGCGGAACTCGGCGCGCAGGGCGTCAAAGCACAACAGGCGCCCGACCAGCGGATCGCCAATACCCAACAGCAGCTTCAGGGCCTCGCTCGCCTGCAGCATGCCCATTACGCCGGGCAGCACGCCGAGCACGCCGGCCTCGTTGCACGACGGCGCGAGCTCCGGCGGCGGCGGCTCCGGATAGAGGCAGCGGTAACACGGGCCGCGACGCTGGGAATAGCCGGGCCAGAACACGCTGACCTGGCCGTCGAAACGGAACACCGAACCGTGCACGTTAGGCAGGCCCAGCTTAACGCAGGCATCGTTGACCAGGTAACGCGTCGGGAAATTATCCGAGCCGTCGACCACCAGATCGTAGCCCGAGAAGATGTCTTCCACACTCGCGCTGTCCAGGCGCGCCGCATGCGCATGCACCTCCACCGTGGGGTTCAGCGCCTTGATGCGGCTGCGCGCCGACTCCACCTTCGGCGTGCCCACGCCGGCCGCCGTGTGCAGCACCTGGCGCTGCAGGTTGCTGAGGTCGACCACGTCGTGGTCGACGATACCCAGCGTACCCACACCGGCCGCCGCCAGATAAAGGGCGGACGGCGATCCCAGCCCGCCCGCACCGATCAGCAGCACGCGCGCGGCCTGCAGCCGGCGCTGGCCGGCTTCCCCCACTTCCGGCAGCAGCATCTGGCGCGCGTAGCGACTGCGCGCCTGCGCGTCCAAGGCCCTGGGTACGGAGAACGGCAAGCCCTCGTCTTTCCAGCGGTTGAATCCGCCGCTGACGGAGCGCACATCGCGGTACCCGAGCCGCCTGAGGCCGTCGGCGGCGAGCAGCGAGCGCGTGCCGCTGCCGCACATCACCAGCAGCGTACGCGACAGATCGGGCACCGCCTCTTCGATGCGCAGTTCCAGAAAACCGCGGCCCAGCGCCAGCGCCCCCTCCGGCGTGCCCTGCGCGACTTCTTCCGGTTCGCGCACATCCACCAGGGCGGCACCGGCGCTTTGCAGTGCGTGCGCCTCGCGCGGTTCGACTTCAGGAACGGACTCGCGCAGGCGCTCCAATAAGGTGTCTTTTGCAGTCATGGTTCGTATCCAGCCGCTTCAGCCGCCGGCCACGGACGGCATGATGCTGATCACGTCGCCGTCGGCCGTAGGCGTGTCCAGAGCCGCCAGCGTGCGCACGTCCGTGTCGCCCAAAAAAAGATTCACGTAGGGCCTCAGCTCTCCGTCGCGCGTCAGCACGCGCCGGATCATGAGCTGGTGACGCTCGCCGGCCGCGGCCAGCGCCTGACGCACGGTTCCGGCCTGAACGTGCAGCTCCGCTGCCTCGCCGGCATAGCTACGAAGCGGCGCGGGAATGCGAATGGTAATGCGCTTGCTCATAGGCGCTTGTAAGGGAAGGATAACCGGCGCTGTGCCGGCCGCTTCTAACGACTATTACCGCAGTGTAGCATGCGTAGCTCAGCGCTATCAGTCCCGCCACAGCACCTCGCGCACCGGCGGCTCGCGGCGCATGGTGGCAAGCACCACCCGATCCAGGCGCGGGTTGGCGGTCAATGCTGCCTCCGCCGCACGGCGAGCCAGCTTGAGGCGCCCGCTATCCTCCACCGCGTTGATAATGGGAATGACGTGGGCATCGCCCACGTGCTGGAAAGCGCCCGCGTCGGCGCCGAGCAGCCGCGCCACATGCAGCGGCTGAATCGGCTCGCCCAGCCCCAAGCCGGTCAACGCCGAAAACGCCTGCGGGCGGTGTGCTACCGACTCGTCCAACGGCTGGCCCAAGGCCAACGCCGATACCAGGTACAACACCGTGGCCGTGCCTGGCGGCAGCACCGGCTCCTGGGGCGAAGGCGCTTTGATGGGGCGCATGCGTGCCCCGTCCGCCTTCACCAAGGTGACATCGAAGCCCGCGGCCTGGTGGCAGTCCGCCAGCAGGTCCGGCGCCGGGCCCGCGACCCGGCCGCGCTTTTCGCAAGGTTGGGCAAAGGCCACCTTGCGGTGCCGGCGGGCCGCATCCACCACCGCGGCGCGCAGGCCCGCCCCCGGCTCTATCACGGTTTGGGCGCCCAGGTTGCGCGGAAAACGCAGGGTGAATACGGTCGCCGACAGGCCTGCGCGCCCCGGATGGGTGCGCATCAGGCGGTAAAGGGTTGTCTTCTTGCCGCCCGCGCCGACCGCGCACACCAGCCCGCTGCGCGCCTGCAGCAGGTCGAGCAGGGCTTCGGGGCTGCGCTCAGGCATCGTTCGGCACCAAGGCGGCGCGCACGCTGAGAATGCCCGGCAGGAACCCGCACACCAGCGACCAGCGCTCGCCGCCCTCACGGCTGGCGAAGAGGTGGCCGCTGGAGGTGCCGAAGTAGAGCCCGCTGGGGGTCAGCGCGTCGCTGTCCATGCCGTCGCGCAGGATGGTGACGAAGGCGTTGGCCTGCGGCAGCCCGTCGGTCAGCGGTGTCCAGTGAGCGCCCGCGTCGCGGCTGCGGTAGACGCGCAAGCGCCCGTCCACGGTGGCCCGGAACTGGCTGCTGCGCTCCGGAATGACGAAGACGGTGTCCGGGTCGTGCGGATCCACTGCCAGGGCGTAGCCGAAGTCGCTGGGCAGGCCCGCGGTAACTTCCTCCCAGTGCTCGCCGCGGTCGTCGCTGACGTAAGTCCCGTTGTGGCTCTGCTGGTAGAGCCGTTGCGGGCGTTGCGGATGCAGCAAAAGGCGATGCACGCAGTGACCGCTTTCTGCCCTGCTGTCCGCGAGGTAAGGCGCACGCACGCCGCGGTTCACCGGCTCCCAAGTCTCGCCCCCGTCGCCCGATCGGTAGACGCCGCCGGCCGACAAGGCGAGATACAGCCAGCGCGGGTCTTTTGGGTCCACGGCCAGGGAGTGCACGGCGAGGCCGCCCTTGGCCGGCGACCAGGTGTCGCGCGTAGGATGCTCGTTGAACGCGGTCACGCCCTGCCAGCGTTCCCCCCCGTCCTCGCTGATGAACAACCCCGGCGGTTCGATGCCCGCGAGCAGCGTGTCCGAGGCCTGCGCGGGCCCCGGCGCCAGACTCCATATCATGCGCAGGCTGTGAGCACTCTCGTCCCGGCGATGGCGCGGCACGTCGGCCAGCGAAGCCCAGCTTCGCCCGCCGTCATCGGTACGATAGACGTGGATGCCCCACACCGGGTGATGCGCGGCGGCATAACCGCGCCGCGGGTCGCGCGGGTCGAGGAAAGCACTCTGAATCTCGTAGCCCGCGATGAAGGGCCCTTCTAACGTCCAGTCCGCGCGCCGGGGGGCGGCGCGGGCTGTGAACAATCCCTTGCGCGTTGCCACCAGCAAAACGACCTGTTGCGATTCGGCTCGCTGCTCCATCGACTCGTCTACACTCCTGCGGACCCTCTACCGTTCACGCGCAGCGCCACGGGCAGCTGTTTGCAAGGCCCGGCCTGCCAACACTAATTTCACCAATGAAACTCGCACCAATCATCGCATATTCAAAGGAAATCAAGCGCCCAACCACCAGGCCACCCCGCGCAGCAGGGTCTCGGACCCTGCGCCGGCGCGCGTATTCCGGTCATCGCGATCCCGCGCGCAGCCGCCCGCCGCACACGCGCCGGCCTTGAAATGCCGCCTGTTCGCCTTGACCTTGGGGGAATAAGACGTACCGTAATAGCTTAAAATCCGCGAAACGGGCGAGCACGACCGTGCCCGGAAGGGTTACAGTCTCACGCTCGCGTAACGGGACCTCATAACCATAGCGCTCATGATGACCGCGAATTCCAGCCAGCAAAACGTTCGCCGCCTTGGCGCAGCGGGCCACGTGACCGACCGATTCGGCCGCGGCATGCGCGATCTGCGCATCTCGGTGACCGACCGTTGCAACTTCCGCTGCACTTACTGCATGCCCAAGGAATTGTTCGGATCGGATCACGCTTTCCTGGCGCGCGCCAGCCTTTTGAGCTTCGAGGAAATCGCACGGCTGGCACGCCTGGTGAGCGAACTCGGCGTGCGCAAAATCCGCCTAACCGGCGGCGAGCCGCTGGTGCGCCGCGAGATCGAAAAACTCATCGAACAGCTTGATGCGGTCCCGGGTATCGAGGACATCAGCCTGACCACCAACGGCTCACTGCTTACCGAGGCCAAGGCGCGGGCGTTGCGCGACGCCGGCCTTAAGCGCATCACCGTGAGCCTGGACGGCCTGGACGATGACACCTTCCAGGCCATCAACGACGTCGGCTTTCCTGTCGAACGCGTGCTCGAAGGTATCGACAACGCCGCGGCCGCCGGGCTGACGCCGGTAAAAATCAACATGGTGGTGCAGCGCGGCGTCAACGACAGCGAGATCGTGCCCATGGCGGCGCATTTTCGCGGCACCGGCCACATCCTGCGCCTGATCGAGTACATGGACGTGGGCAACTCCAACGGCTGGCGCCTGCAGGATGTGGTCTCCGCGCGCGAGATGCACGATCTCATCCATGCGCGCTGGCCGCTGGAGGCTGTCGCGCCCAACTATCCGGGCGAAGTGGCCAACCGCTTCCGCTACCGCGACGGCGGCGGCGAAATCGGCATCATCGCCTCGGTGACGCAGCCTTTCTGCGGCTCGTGCACGCGCGCGCGGCTGTCAGCCGAGGGGTCACTCTATACCTGTCTGTTCGCGCACCAGGGGTTCGACCTGCGCAAGCTTCTGCGCGAAGGCGCTTCCGACGCGGTGATCCGCAATGCGCTGACCGGCGTGTGGGGCGCGCGCGCCGACCGCTATTCCGAGCAGCGCAGCGAAGAAACGGCCGGCCGGCGCAAGATCGAGATGTCGTACATCGGCGGCTGAGGCATGGCGCCGCGCCAGTCGGGTCAGATGTTAATATCGACATGATCATTCCCATGGAGGCGAGTTCATGACGAGCGTGGTGACGCAACGCGTGCACGTGCAGTGCTACGGCGTGCTTGAGCAGGTGTGCGGCGGCCTCGACCGCGAACTGGAGGTGCCCGAGCTGCCGTTGCGCGTGGATGCGGTGCTGGAGCGCCTGGCCACCGAAGTGCCGGCGCTGCGCCAGTACCTGCCGCGCACGGCGTGCGCCGTGGGCGACACCATTGTGGCGCGCAGCCACCGGCTGAGCGCGGGCGAGACGCTGGTGCTGATCCCGCCGGTGAGCGGCGGCTGACCGCGGAGCGCGCCATGGCGGATAAGCGCGTCGTCGACCAAGTGCTGGATCTGGATGCGCTGCTGGAGGCCACCGAGTCGCCCGAGGCCGGGGCTGTGGTGGTGTTCGGCGGCACCGTGCGCCTGCACCACGAGGGGCAAGAGGTCACCCACATCGAGTACACGGCCTACCGCCCGCTGGCGGAAAAGGCACTGGCCCGGATCGAACAGGAAACGCGCGAGCGCTTCGACATCACCGGCTGCCGCGTCCTTCACCGGGTGGGTGCGCTCGCCATCGGCGAGCTGAGCGTGCTGGTCGTGGTGCGCGCCGAGCACCGGGCCGAGGCCTTCGAGGCGGCGCGCTATGCCATCGACACCATCAAGCAGACGGTGCCGGTGTGGAAGCGCGAAACCTACGCCGACGGCAGCCATACGTTCGTGCAGGGCACACCGCTGCACAATGAATCCGGGCAGGCCGGCGAATGAAAGACGTCTCTGCCAAGCCGGACACGCTGCGCAGCGCGCGCGCGCAGGCGCTGATCCACATGCCCGCCTTTTGCTTGCCGTTGCTGCGCGAAGCCAACACCGAGAAAGGCGACGCGCTCGCGGCGGCGCGCGTGGCCGGAATTATGGCCGTCAAGCGCACCTGGGAGCTGATTCCCCTGTGCCACCCGCTACCCATCCAGACAGCGGAAGTCTCCTTCGAGCTGAGCGAGGAGCAGGTGCGTGTCGAAGTGGCGGTGCAGCTCATCGCTAACACCGGGGTAGAAATGGAGGCGCTCACCGGGGCGAGCGTGGCCGCGCTCACACTCTATGACATGCTCAAGCCCCATGCAGGTACCGATCTGTCCATCGGCGACGTCCGTCTATTGGAAAAGCGCGGCGGCAAATCACAGTACAAACGCCGGCTGGAAACACCGGCACGCGCCGCGGTGCTGGTGCTGTCGGACTCGGTCGCGGCGGGACGCGCCGAAGACACCGCCGGTGCACTGGTGGAGCAGCGCCTGCGCGAGGCCGGCCTGGAGATCGCCGCCACGGAAGTGCTGCCGGACGAGCCGGCGGAGCTGGAATCGCGGGTGCGCCACTGGACAGGCGCCGGGGCCGATCTCATCGTTACCGTGGGCGGGACGGGCGTAGGCCCGCGCGACCGCACGGTGGAGACGATCGCCCCGCTGCTGCAACGCGAGCTGCCCGGCATCATGGAAACCGCGCGCGCCTACGGGCAGAAGCGCATGCCCTACGCCATGCTCTCGCGCGGCGTGGCCGGCCTTATCGGGCGCACTCTGGTCATCACCCTGCCAGGCTCGCGCGGCGGCGCGCGCGACGGCCTCAATGCCCTCATCCCGGGCATCTTCCACACCTTTGACGTGCTGCGCCAAGTGCCTCACAAACACGGCTACGGCGGCTGAGAAGCTGCTGAAGCGCGCCCGCGCCGAGGCCGACGCGCCATCGTGTAGAATAAGCCGCTTTCCGCCTGCGCAAACGACCACCGCATGTCTTTTGGCGCCGATCTCGAAGCCGGCGAACGGCCCAGCGAGCGCTACCGCCGCGATCTCGAAAGCGACGAATTTGAGCCCGATGCCGCCCAGCGACGCGTGGTCTCCCGCCTTGACGCTCTGTACGACGATCTGACGGCAGAATCCGTGCCGCGCAAGGGCCTGCTGGACGGGCTGCTGCGCCGCGAGCCGCCGCCGTGGCCGCGCGCGCAAGGCGTCTACCTGTGGGGGCCGGTCGGTCGCGGCAAGACCTACCTCATGGACAGTTTTTTCGACACGCTGCCGCTGACCGCCAAGCGCCGAACCCACTTCTACCGCTTCATGCAAAGCGTGCACGCGGCGCGCCGGCGGCACCGCCACGCGCCGGATCCGGTGGGCCGGGCGGCGTATGAGTTCGCGCGCCGGGTGCGCGTGCTGTGCTTCGACGAATTTTTCGTCTCCGACATCGCCGACGCGATGATCCTCGGGCGCGTGCTGGAAGTGCTGTTCGAACGCGGCGTGACGCTGGTGGCGACCTCGAACGTGGCGCCGGACGAGCTGTACAAAGACGGCTTGCAGCGCGTGCGTTTCCTGCCCACGATCGAGCTGCTCAAGCGCCACGTGGATGTGCTGGAACTGGCGTCGCCGCACGATTTCCGCCTGCGCGACCTGGAGCGGCTGCGCCTCTACGTGCATTCCCTGGGCGCAACGGCGGAAGCTGCGCTAGAGCGGATTTTCGCGCGCTTGTCGGACGCGACCGAGCAGCGCGACATCACGCTCACTGTGCAGAATCGGCCCATTCCCTGCCGGCGCGTGAGCGGGCGCACGGCCTGGTTCGACTTCGAGGCATTGGTGGGCGGGCCGCGCAGCCCGGCCGACTACATGGAAATCGGCAGTCGTTTCGAGACGGTGCTGATATCGGACGTACCCCAGCTCGACAGCCTGCACGAAAACGACTCCCGGCGCTTCGTCAGCCTGGTCGACGAATTCTATGATCGTCGCGTCAAGCTGGCGATCTCGGCGGCCGTACCCATGGAGCGTCTCTACCGCGGCGAGCGGGTGAAATTCGAGTTTCAACGCACTTTGAGTCGACTGCACGAAATGCAGTCCCGGGAATACTTAGCGCTGCCGCACCGGCCAGGATAGCCTCGGCCGGCATCTACTCCTGCGCGGTCTTCGCCATCAGGTCGGGTTGGACGTCGGGGCCGGCGCCCTGGAACGCAGCCAGCGTGAGGCACGTGCGATAAATGCGGCGCACGGTGGGGTACGGCGACAAATCGAGCCCGTACTGTTCCGCGTTGTAGACCTGCGGCACCAGGATGACGTCCATCAGCGTCGGCCGCTCGCCGTGGCAGAAGCTGCCGGTATCCGGATGCTCGGCGAGCAGCGACTCCAGCGCGCGGAATCCCACATGCCCCCAGTGGTGGAACCATTCGCGGCGCCGGTCGTAGTCGATATCCAAATCGTCGCGGAGATAGCGGTAGACGCGGATGGTGTTGAGCGGGTGCATATCGGCGGTGGCGGCCTGCACGAAGGAGCGCACGCGCGCGCGCGCCTCTGTCGTATCCGGCAACAACGCGCGCTGCGGATATTTCTCCTCGAGATACTCCAGAATCGCCGCCGACTGGGTGATGACCAGCCCGTCCTCTTCCACCAGCGCGGGTACCAGGCCCTGCGGATTGAGCCGCAGATAATCGTCGCTCAGGTTGTCCGTGCGCTCCAGATCGATGAAGATCGACTGGTAGGGGATGCCCTTGTAGTTGAGTCCAATGCGCACGCGGTGCGCCGCCACACTCCGGTAATACGTGTAGAGCTGCAGCATGGAAGATCATCCAGGATGGATAACGGATTCATATTATCAGAACTGTGCCGCCGTGGGCGTGCGCTTCCATAATCTCGCCGCCCCGCGAACGCCGCTGGCGTCGCCGAAGACGGCGGGCCTGAGCGGCGTGTCCACACTGTCCGCAAAGACGTATGGGGCCCACAACCGGGGCACGCTGGCGTAGAGGCGCTCGACGTTGGAGAGCCCGCCGCCCAATACCACCACGTGCGGGTCCAGGAGATTGATCACCGCGGCCAGGGCGCGCGCCAAACGCGCCTCGTAGCGTGCCAGCGCGGCTTCTGCCGCCGCATCGCCCTGCCGGGCGCGCTGGGCGACCTCGCGCGCGTCGGCGCGCACGCCGCTTTGGCATTCGAAATCCGCGGCCAGCGCGGAACCCGACACCAACGTCTCAATGCAGCCGCGGCGCCCGCACCAGCATGGGCGCCCCGGATATTCGTCGGGGCTCATCCAGGGCAGCGGATTATGCCCCCATTCGCCGCCGATTCCGTTGCGCCCGGCCAGCAGACGCCCGTGCACGACCACACCACCACCCACGCCGGTGCCCAGAATCACGGCGAACACGCTGCCTGCCCCGCGGGCGGCGCCGTCCAGCGCCTCTGACAGCGCCAGGCAGTTGGCGTCGTTCTCCAAGCGCAGGGGACGCGAAAGGGCCAGCTCCAAATCGGCCTGCAGCGGCCGCCCGTTCAGGCATGTCGTATTCGCGTTGCGGATGAGCCCGGTGCGCGGTGACACCGACCCCGGCACGCCGATGCCGGTCGCAAGCGCCGTGGCCGCCCCCGCCTCGGCCTCAAGCCCGCGCACCAGCGCCGCCACGGTGCGCACCGTGGCTTCATAGTTGCCAGGGGGCGTGGGCACGCGCCGGCGCGCAAACACCTGTCCGGCCCCATCCATGACCACGGCCTCTATTTTCGTGCCGCCCAAATCCACACCCACGCACCACGCCTGCTCCATGCCTACCCCCAACCGTGGCTGGCCGCGGCGACGAAACCCTCGCGTGCCTCGATGCGTCGATACAGCCAGCCCAGGCCGGCGCCGCGCGCCGCCAGAAAGACCATGAACGCCGCCCACAACCCGTCATTGCCCCAAGGCTGCAGCATAAACCAGGCCGGCAGATAGGCGCCCAGCACCGCGAGCAGCATCATGTTGCGCATCTCGCGCACCCGCGTGGCTCCGATATAGACCCCGTCGAACACGAACGGCCACACGGAGATGAACGGCGACAGCACCATCCACGGCAGATAGCGCACGGCGGCCACGCGCACGTGGGCCAGATCGGTCAGCAGGCGGATCAACGCCGGACCCAAGGCCGCATAGATGAGGGCAAACACGGCTGCGATCGCCAGCGACCAGCCGATCACCGTGCGCACAGCGAGGCGGAAGCCCGGGCGGTCACCGGCCCCGATGGCACGTCCGGCGAGCGCCTCGACCGCATGCGCCAACCCGTCCAGCCCATAGGACAAGACCTGCTGCAGGTTTAGAAGCAGCGCATTGGCCGCTAGGATCACGTCCCCCTGGCGCGCGCTCTGCGCCGTGAAGAAGCCGAACGCAAACAGCAGGCTCACCGTGCGCACAAAGATGTTGGCATTGACGCCGACAAGCCGTTTGAATCGCCCAGCGCCCAGCAGCTCGGCCCGGCGCCACACGCCCGGATAGCGCCGCAGCTCGCGCGTCGCCAGCCACAAAGCGACGCCGAGCCCCAAGTACTGGGCAAGCACGGACGCGAGCGCCACGCCGGCCACGTTCATGCCCAGCCCGAACACGAATACCCCGTCCATCACCGCGTTGGTGCCATTGACCACCAGCAGCAGCACCAGCGGCGCGCGCGCATTCTGCAGCCCGAGAAACCAGCCGAGGAGGGCAAAATCCGCCAGAACCGCCGGCGCCGACCAGATGCGCACATCGAAATAGATGCGCGTGTAGCCGGCGACCTCGGCGCTGGGGTGAATCAGCGCCAGCCCGGCCATACGCAACGGCCACTGCAGCACGAGCAGCAGCAACGCCAGCACTGCCGCCAGCATCAGGCTCTGTCCCAGCACGCCGCGCACGGCATTGTTGTCGCCCGCGCCGTGCACCTGTGCGGTGACGCCGGTGGTACCCATGCGCAGAAAATTGAGGCTTAGGTAGAGCGCGTCGAACAGCGTTGTGCCCACGGCGACGGCGCCCAGGTATTGCGGCCGCGCCAGATGGCCGACCACGGCGGAGTCCACCATGCCCAGCAACGGGATGGAGAGGTTGGACAGGATCATGGGGCCGGCCAGCCGCCACACGGCGGCGTTCATGCGGCGCACCCGCAGGGACACGGTCACCGCGCGCGCACGGCAGCCGGCATCAGTCCTCCGGCCCGTGATCGGGCGCCCGCCCCAGGCGATGGGGCTCATTGAGCCGCTCCAGCTCCAGCAGCAGCGCGCTGTGGTCGAAATCGGCGCGCCCGCTTTCCACCAATTGCCGGAACAACGACTGCGTGGCCGCGGTGAGGGGCAGATCCAGATCCGTCGCCGCCAGTGCCGTGTCCAGGTCCTTGAGTTGAGTGCGCGACGCCGCACCGGGACGGAAGTCGCGCGCCAGCATGCGCGCGCCGTGCTCCTGCAAGATGCGGCTGTCGGCGAATCCGCCGCCGAGGGCGCGCCGCACCGCGCCCGGATCGGCGCCGCCGGCCGCCGCCAGCAAAAGCGCCTCGGACACGGCGCCTATGCTGACGCCGACGATGACCTGATTGGCCAGCTTGGCGATCTGGCCGGCACCGGCGGGCCCCACGTGCGTGGCCCGACCCAGCGCCGCAAGCACCGGACGGGCGCGTTCGAAGTCGCGTTCGTTTCCGCCCGCCATAATCGCCAGCCTGCCCTCGCTGGCGCCGCGCGTCCCGCCCGACACCGGGGCGTCAAGATGGGCTGCACCCAGCTCGGCCAGCACCTTGGCGTGGTGGCGCGCCGTCGCCGGGGGTATGGAGCTGCAATCGATGACCAGCGTCCCCGGCAGGATCGATCCGCGCACCTGCTCACCGAGCATCACCTCGGTGACCGCCGGCCCGTCGCTGAGCATGGTCATGACCACGTCAGCGCGTTCCACGGCCTCGCCGGGCGACCGGGCGAGCCCCGCCCCATCGGACGCCAGCGGCCGCGCCTTGTCCGCCGTGCGGTTCCAAACCGTCACATCGAAGCCCGCGGCCAGCAGATTACGGACCATGGGAGCCCCCATGAGGCCGGTGCCCAAAAAGGCGATATGCGTCACAAAACGGCTCCTGTGGCCAAACGGTTATCTTCCAGCGACTGCGCCCGGTCAGCGCGCGGGGCCTTTTGCGCTCAGCGAGCGGAACACCGCGCAGTCGGCAACCACTTCATGCGGACAGCTGTCCAGCATGGCGCGCAGGGCGTCGCGCAGAGCCCGCAGGCGGTCGATTTTTGCATCCACGCGCGCCAGCTGATGAGCCACCAGCTCGTCCGCCTCCCGGCAGGGCGCGGTTCGCCGGCGCTGCATGTCGAGCAACTGGCGGATGGTGTGGAGGCCGAATCCGAACTCGCGCGCGGTTCGGATCAGGCCCAGTTGATCCAGGTGACGCTCACCATAGATACGGTAGCCGGCGCCGTTCCGCGCCGGCTCGTCCATCAGCCCGATCGACTCATAGTAGCGCACCGTCTCCGGGCTGCAGCCGGCGCGCCGGGCGATTTCACTTCTCAGCATGGGCAAGTATCCGCGATTCAGTGGGTGCTTGACCCTGTAAAGGTTACAGGGTCCAGACTGCGCTTAGAATCCCCTGGCACGCAGGCCACCTCAGCCACGCGCCACAGCCGCCCCTGGGCGCCGGCACGCAAAGACCGGACATGAGCAGCGACCACGCGCATTCGCATCACGGACACGAACACGCCATGCACGGGATGAGCCGGGATGCCGACAAGCGCTATCTCGTTGCGGCCCTGGCATTGCTCCTCGCTTACATGGCGGGGGAAGTGGTGGTCGGCCTGCTCGCCGGCTCGCTGGCGCTGCTCTCCGACGCCGGCCACATGCTGACCGACGCCGGCGCCATCGCCCTCGCCCTGTTCACCATGCGCCTGGCCGGCAAGCCCCCGCAGGGCGCCATGACCTTCGGGCTGAAGCGCGCGGAAATACTCAGTGCCCAGGCCAACGGGCTGACCCTCATTCTGCTCGCGGCTTGGTTCGTCATAGAAGCGGCGCAACGCCTCATCTCGCCGCCGCGCGTGGACGGCATGGCGGTGCTGTGGGTGGCCCTGGCCGGCATCGGCGTCAACCTGCTGGCCACCTGGGTGCTGAGCAAGGCCAACCGCCAGAGCCTCAACGTGGAGGGCAGTTTTCAGCATATCCTCACAGACCTTTACGCCTTCATCGCCACCGCGGTGGCGGGCGGCCTCATCGTCGCCACCGGCATCGAGCGCCTCGACGCGCTGGCCGCACTGCTGATCGCCGGGCTGATGACACGCACCGGTTACGCTCTGGTCAAGGAGTCGGGCCGCATCTTCATGGAAGCCTCGCCGCGCCACCTGGATCCGGCGGAGATCGGACGCGCCTTGGCGGCGGACCCGGACGTGATGGAGGTCCACGACCTGCACGTGTGGGAAGTCACCTCGGAATTCCCTTCGCTGTCGGCGCATATTTTGGTGCGCGGCGGCCAGCCCTGCCGCGGCGACTGTCACGCCATACGCCTGCGCCTGGAGAACATGCTGGACGAGCGCTTCGGCATCCGGCATACCACTTTGCAGGTCGATCACCTGTACGGGCGCGAGGCACGCATAGAACCGGAGGCTTTGCGTCAAAGCCTGCCGGGTCAGCGCGGCTGATCGCCGGCGCTCGACCTCATCCGGCGCATGCCCGGAGGCGGCGCGCCGCAGCGCCGTGCTCGTGCATCAAGGCGTCCAGGTCCTCGCTCGGCAGCGCGCCGTCGACCACCACCCAGCGCCCGCCGACCATGACGCGATCGGCGCGGTAGGCACCGCACAGCACCAGCGCGGCGAGCGCGTCGCCCGCGCCCGAAAAACGCAGCTCGTCCAGCTTGAACAGGGCCAGGTCCGCGCGCCGTCCCTCCGCGATCACCCCAAGGTCGTCGCGCCCCAGGCAGGCGGCCGAGCCCGCCGTGGCCCAGCGCAGCGCGTCCCAGTGCGTCACTGCGGGGGCATCGTGGGTTGCGCGTTGCGCCAGGAAGGCCTGGCGCACTTCCTGCATCAGGTTGGAGTGGTCGTTCGACGCCGAGCCGTCCACACCGAGGCCCACGGCCACCCCGGCCCGCTCCAGCTCCGGAACGGGGCAAAAGCCGGAGGCCAGCACCTGGTTCGAGCTCGGACAGTGCGCCACACCCACGCCAGCCGTGCCCAGACGCGCGATCTCGTCACGGTCGAAGTGGATGCCGTGGGCCAGCCACACGTCGGCGGCGAGCCAGCCGAGCCGCTCCAGGTAATCGACGGTGCGACAACCGAAGGTATCCTGGCAATAGGCGATCTCATCGCGTGTCTCGGCCAAATGGGTATGCAGCCGGGCACCGTGGCGCCGCGCCAGCAGCGCGGTGTCCGCCATGAGCGCTTCGCTCACGGAGAAGGGCGAGCACGGGGCCAACGCGATCTGCACCATCGCCCCGGCTCCGCGCTCATGGTATGCGCTAAGAGCGGCCTCGCTCTGCGCCAGGACCGTGTCCTCGTCCTGCACCAGGCTGGGCGGTGCGAAGCCGGCGACTTCTTTGGGCAGATTCATGGCACCGCGGGTGATCACCGCCCGCACCCCCAGGCGGCGCACTTCTTCCACCTCGATGTCGACGGCCTCGGCCAGTGCGTCGTTGAACAGATAGTGATGATCCGCGACCGTAGTGCAACCCGACAGCACCAACTCCGCGATGGCCAGGCGCACGGCCACGCGCAGCATGCCCGCGTCCAGGTGCTGCCAAGTGTGGAACAGCGCGTCCAGCCACGGGAACAGGCGCTTATTCAGCGCCGGCGGATGGGCGCGCGTCAGGGTCTGATAGAAGTGGTGGTGGGTGTTGATCAGCCCCGGCAGCACTACGTGATCGCCGGCGTCAAAAACCGCATCCACCGGCTGCTTCGGGCTTCCCCCGCGCGGCACCCGCTCCGCGATGACCGCCCCTTCCACGACCACCCCGCCCTGCGCCTTGTCGGCCAGTATGGCGAGCGGGCGCTTGATCCACAGCCTCATGGGCTCAATGCCGACACCGCATTGATGGCCGCAGCCTCTCAGCCATCGCCCGCCACATCATGATTGGCCAGGCGCTCCAACGCGCGCACCAGGCCCGAATGGTCCCAGGCTGCCCCGCCGGCCGCGCTGCAGGCATTGAACAATTCCTGCGCGGTGGCGGTATTGGGCAAACTCAGACCCAGCGAGCGCGCGCCCTGCAGCGCCAGGTTGAGATCCTTCTGGTGCAATTCGATGCGGAAGCCGGGCTCGAACGTGCGCTCGATCATGCGCCCGCCGTGCAGATCGAGAATGCGCGACTGGGCCAGGCCGCCCAGCAGCGCTTCGCGCACCTTGCGCACATCGGCGCCCGCCTTGGATGCAAACAACAAACCCTCGCCCACCGCTTCGATGGTAAGCGCCACCACGATCTGGTTGGCCACCTTGCAGGTCTGGCCGTCGCCGTTGCCTCCCACGTGGGTCACGGTCTTGCCCATCAGGTCGAACAGGGGCTTGGCGCGGGCAAAGCCCGCATCGGAGGCACCGACCATGATGGTGAGCGTGCCCTGTTTGGCGCCCACTTCGCCGCCGGAGACGGGCGCGTCCACGTATTCGCAGCCGAGTTCGTTGATGCGTGCGGCGAAATCCTTGGTGGCAATCGGCGAAATCGAGCTCATGTCGATCACCAGCTTGCCCTCGCTGAGGCCTGCGGCGACGCCGTCGTCGCCAAACAGGACGGCTTCCACGTCGGGGGTGTCGGGCACCATGGTGACGATAATCTCCGCCTGCTGGGCGACTTCGCGCGCCGACGCGCATTGCTGCGCCCCGCCTTTCCCGATCTCCTCGGGAATGGGCGAGCGATGGCGCACCACGTAGAGTCCGTGGCCGGCCTGCTGCAGATGACCCGCCATGGGCCGCCCCATAATGCCCAGTCCGATAAATCCGATCTTGCTCATCAACAGTTCTCCTTTCGTCCGATGCTGTGCCGGAGGTGGCGCCGCTAAAGGGCCACCGTCACCTCGCCGTCGCTGATCGCGGCCTCGTCGCAATTGCTGCCGGGACCCTCCCGGTCCACCACCAGAAAATCGGTCACCTGGTGCAAGGCGATGAGGGGATGGTGCCAGACACCTTGCAGATAGTTGATGCCCTGACGGCCATTGCTGACAAAGGCGTGCAAATCCCCGTATCCCGGAGCGGCGCCGGGCGGCGCCACCACCACCAGGAATGAAGCAGGCGTCAGCGGCATGAAGGCCTGGCTTGCAAGCGGGTGGCGCTCCATCAGGCGCAGCGGCAGGGGCGGGGCCTGCGGCTGCGCGCGCACCAGACTGATGGCCGCCCGTCCCCGCTGTGCCGACACATCCACGCGCGCCAGATCATGGTAGCGCCGCGCCGTGCCCTGATTGATGGGGTAGCTGTCGTGGCCGTCCGCGGCCACCACGTCCCCAAACGCAGCGAACGCCGCTGCCGTCAACGCTTGCGCCCTGAGCAGCCGGGGCGCGCTCATGCTGCGCTCCGCGCCGCGCGGGCATAGACGCGCAGTCGGCTCACGCCGCCGTCGGGCTGAATGTTGAGCTTCACGTGGGTGACCGGCTCGGCGGCCGAGACTGCGAACATGTGCTGGGTATCGGCGCGCAACGGCTGCGCCGCCAGCACCTGCGGCCAGAACATGGACTGCGTGACCAGGGCTTGATCGGTGCCTGCGGCCACGTAAGCGGCTTGCAGCGAGCAGCGATCCGGATAATTGCCCTTGAAGTGGGCGGTGTCCACTTCGATGCGCTCAAGGCACGCGGCGCAGCCCAGCGCGACGATCACCCAATCGTGGCCCGGTGCGCGCCGGCGTCGCGTCTCCCAGCCGTCGCCCATGTTCACGCCACGGCCGGGACTGAGCAGATTCCACGGGGAACCGAAATGGGCATCGTTGCAGGTCACGATGCGCCCGCCGTTCTCCAGCGCCGCCCAATCCAGGACGGCGTCGTCGTTGAGCCGATCGGGGTCCGAGCGTATCTCGCCGTAGACGCGCAGACGCGCGATGCCGCCATCGGGGTAGATGTGCAGGCGCACATGGCTGTACACGCCATCGTCACCGACGCGTGCGAAACGACGCTCGTCGCCCTGCAAATCCAGTGCCGGCAAGATCTCGGTCCATCTTGTATCCATACCCGGATCGCGCACCGTGTGACAGGCCTCCAGCGACGCCGCAGGCGGATAGTTGCCGGTGAAATGGCGCGTATCGATCTCCACGCCGCGTATGATGCCCGGGCATCCCAGGCGAACCACGCAGTGATCGTGCCCCGCATCGCGCCGGCGCCGCGTCTCCCAGCCGTCCATCCACTTGCCGTGATCATCGAACTTGCCCGGCACGAACACGGGCTCTTCCGGGCTCAGCATGCGCTGCGCCGGAGCGAAGAACTCATCCGTGGAGGCGACCACCGCAGCCCCAAGGCGCAGCTGCGCCAGATTCACATAGCGCTGCACCCAGGAATCGCCCGCTTCCCCCGACATGTCCCGGCCCTCTTCGTTGTTCGGCGCAGGCATCATCCTAACACCCCATATGACCGGCGCATTGCGTACACTTTGCTCCGTTTTTGTATACAATTTGATCGCGGATCTCGGTATCCGGCGACCGCCGACACCGGTGAGAGCGCCGCGCACCGGGTACGATCGACACAAGGAGGCCCCGTGAGTCTGGTACCCCCACCCCGCCGGATGAGTGAAGCCGCCTTCGTCGCGCGCTTCGCCAGCCTCTATGAGCATTCGCCGTGGGTCGCCCGGCGCGCCTGGCAGGCGGGGTTGGGGCCTGACCAGGACTCCGTGGACGGCCTGGCCCGCGCCTTCGCGCGCGTCGTCGACGCCGCGACCTTCGAAGAGCAACGCGGCCTGATTCTGGCGCATCCCGACCTCGGCGGCCGTGCCGCCATGCGCGGAGAGCTCAGTGCGGCCTCGAGCAGCGAGCAGGCCGGTGCGGGTCTGGATCGCTGCTCGCCCGCAGAATTCGAGCGGCTGCAACGCCTCAATGCAGCCTATCGGCGCAAGTTCTCCTTTCCTTTCATCATGGCTGTAAGGGGCTGTCGCCGGGACGAAATCCTCGCCGCAATGGCCCGGCGGCTGGACAATGAGGCCGCCGCCGAACACCGTCGCGCGCTCGCCGAAATCCACAAAATCGCCCGCTTGCGTCTGGAGGAGCTGGTCGACAACCACACCGGCGGCGCCTGAACGGCTCAACCCGTCGCCGCGCCCGGCTCGCGATAAGGATGTACGGCGCGCCAGTGGCGCGCGATGTCCACCCGGCGGCAGATCCAGACCCGATCGTGGGCCTGCACATAGTCCAGGAAACGGGCCAGCGCCGCCGCCCGCCCGGGGCGCCCGGAGATGCGGCAGTGCAGCCCCACGGAAAGCATTTTGGGTGAATGCTCGCCCTCGGCGTAGAGCACGTCGAAGGCGTCCTTCAGGTAGGCGAGGAACTGTTCGCCGCTGTTGAAACCCTGCGGTGCCACATAGCGCATGTCGTTGACATCGAGCGTGTAGGGCACAATGAGCTGCGCTTTGCCGTCGACCGGCGCCCAGTATGGGAGGTCGTCGGCGTAGGAATCGGCATCGTAGAGAAAACCGCCGTACTCGGCCACCAAGCGGCGCGTGTTGGGACTGCAACGCCCGGTGTACCACCCCAGCGGGCGCTCCCCCGCTAGCCGCTCGATCGCCTCCACGGAGCGGGCGACATGCTCGCGCTCCACTTCCTCGTCCACGTACTGGTAGTCGATCCAGCGCCAGCCATGGCTTGCCACTTCGAAGCCGGCCTCGACCATGGCCTCCGCCGCCCGCGGGTTGCGCTCCAGGGCCATGCCCACGGCAAAGACGGTCGCAGGCAGGCCGCGCTCGGTGAACAGGCGCAACACGCGCCAGAAGCCGGCGCGGCTGCCGTACTCGTACAGCCACTCCATGCTCATGTGGCGCACCCCGTAGCGCGCATCCGTCCCCACCATCTCGGAGAGGAAGCTCTCCGAAGCCTCATCACCGTGGAGAATGCAGTTTTCCCCGCCCTCCTCGTAGTTGATGACGAACTGAAGCGCCACGCGCGCTCCGCCCGGCCAACCCGGGTGCGGCGGTTCGCCGCCGTAGCCGATCATGTCGCGCGGGTAAGCCGCGCCCTGCTGCACGCCGCCGCGTAAGCTCATTTCGCCGGCCCCTTACCGGTATGCGCGCCTTGGGCAATCCAGGCCCCCAGCACCGCGCGCTCGTGTTCGGTCATATGGGTGCGGTTGCCGAGCGGCATGGCCTGAGTGTCTACGGCCATAGCGCGGATGCGAGGAGCGAGTCTCTTTATCTCTTGCGCGTTGTCGAATTCGATTCCCATGGGCGCGCTGTGGAACAGCGGTGAGCTGGGATGGGCGGAATGGCACTCGCTGCAGCGCGCCTCGATGATGCGGTGCGCCGCGGCGAAAGAAACGGCGCCAGTGTCGGCCACAGAGGCGGATGCCGGTGCCAGCGCGTCGCGGGCCGCGCGCCGCATCGGCACTGCGGTGAAAAACACCATGGCCAAGACGCCCGCGAAGGCTGCCCCTACCGCTGCATAGCCCCACTGTTTGCTCGCTTTGTCGCGCGTGTTGAGATAGTGATCGGCGCCCATGCCGACGAAGAACAGCACGATCAGGATCAGCCAGTTGAACGCATGCCCGAAGGTCATCGCGAAATGGTTGCTGATCATCATGAACACGACTGGCAGCGTCAGATAGTTGTTGTGCGTCGAACGCTGCTTGGCCTGGTGGCTCCAGCGTGGGTCCGGCGTCTCGCCCCGGCGGTTGGCCTCGAACATCCGGCGCTGGCGCGGCTGGATGATGAACAGCACATTGGCCGCCATGATGGTGCCGAGCAAGGCGCCGCTCTCGATGTAGGCGGCCCGCCCGCTGAGCACGCGGGTCAGACCGTAGACGGCGCCCATGTAAAGCACGATAGAGGCGATTTTGGTCGCCTGCGGGCGGTGCTGTCCGACCGTGCGCCATAACCCGTCATAGACCAGCCATCCGACGACCAGCGTCGCAATGCCGATGGCGACCGCTGCCGGCGCGCCGATATCGGCAACGGCAGGGTCGATCATGAAGGCACCGGCATTCCAGAAGTAGAGTACGCAGAGCAGCGTGAACCCGCTGAGCCAGGTGAGATAGGCTTCCCACTTGAACCAGTGCAGCGACGACAGCACCGACTCCGGCGCTACCAGCGACTTGTCCACCTGATAATAGCCGCCGCCGTGGAACAGCCACGCCTTACCCACATGGCCGGCTACGGCTCCCGGCTGCGGCTCGAGATGGTTGTCCAACCAGATAAAGAAAAACGACGTGCCGATCCAGGCGATACCGGCCATCACGTGGAACCACATCACCAGTAGCGTGAGCCACTGATCGACATTGAAATGAAGCTGCATCCCGTCTCCTGTCGCGGCCTAGGGGGGCCGAAATGCGGATCAATCCGCGGCAGGCGCCCCCGATGCCGCGAATACGGTTTTCAGATCCACCGCGCGATTGCGCTCCTCCAGTCCCAGGCGATGCTCGCACGCGCCCAGGTGCTCGATCATGGCGGCCACGGCGGCGCCGGGGTCGCCGCACTCCATCGCCTCCAGAAGTGCCGCATGCTCATTGAACGTGCATACCGTGTGTTGCGGCGGCTCATACAGGCCGATGATGAGCGAGGTGCGGCCGATCAGCTCCTTCAAAAACGCCTTAAGCACCTGATTGCCGGCGAACTCGGCAATCGCCAGATGAAAGGCCCCGGAATAGCGGATCCACTCGCGCCGGTCGCCGCGTCTGTGCGCCGCGTGGTCCTTGTCGACCAGTGCGCTCAGGCGCTTCAGCCGCGATGGCGTCATCGCGCGCATGGCCGCCTCCATGCTTGCCGCCTCGACCACACGGCGCGCCTCGAACACGTCGTGCGCTTCCTCCACGGTGGGGCTCGCCACCATGGCACCGCGGTTGGGGCGGATTTCGACCACCTTCTCGCTGGCCAGACGGAACAATGCCTTGCGCACCACCGTGCGGCTGACCGCGAAAATCTCGCCGAGGCTGTCTTCCGCCAACTTGGTGCCGGGCGGCAGGCGCTGCTCGAAGATGGCCGCCGCGATCGCCTGATAGATGGCTTCGTCGGAGGCGCGGCGACGCCCGCCGCCGGCGCCGTTCACGCCCAAACCGGCATCGCGCACGCGCCGCTCCCCGCTCATGGCGCGACAACCGGCTGCGCCCTGGAGGTGCACCACCAGCGGGGCCAACGGATACAACGCGCGTTGACTGCTTCCATCGCCGGTCCCTTTCCCAGTCCGCCGCTGCCCGCTTTAGGAGCTCTTCGGCAGATGCCCCTGCACGCCTTCCAGGAAGTAGTCCATGTGCAGGATGGCATCGTCGCCCATGGTCTGACCCGCGGGTACGCGCACCTTGCCTGCCTGGTCCTTGAGCGGTCCTTTGAAAATCTCCAGCTTGCCGGCCTCGATGGCCTTTTTGTCCTGGTCGACCTTGTCCACGGTCTTCTGCGGGATATCGTTGTTGAGCGGCGCCAACCGCACCATACCGCTCTTCAGGCCGTGCCATACCGCGCGCGACTGCCAGGTACCGTCAAGCACCGCCTTGGTAGTCTGCTCATAGAAGGGCCCCCAGTCGTTGACGATGGAGGTGAGCACGGACTTGGGTCCGAAGCGCTTCATGTTGGAGTCGTAGCCGAAGGAGTAGATGCCCTTCTGCGCCGCCACCTGGATGACCGCGGGGGAGTCGGTGTGCTTGTTCAGCACGTCCGCGCCCTGAGTGATCAGCGTCTGGGCCGCCAGACGCTCCTTGCCCGGGTCGTACCAGCTGTTGACGAATATCACCTTGACCGTGGCCTTGGGGTTGACCTCGCGCATGCCGATCATGAAGGCGTTGACGCCGCGAATCACCTCGGGAATGGGGTAAGGGGCCACGTAGCCGATGACGTTGCTCTTGGTCATGACACCGCCGATCAGGCCGGTGAGATAGCGCGCCTCGTACCAGCGCGGCATGTAGGAACCCACGTTGTGGGCAAGCTTGTAACCGGTGCAGCTCTCGAACACCGTGTCCGGAAACTGGCGCGCGACCCGCATCGTCGGGTTCATGTAGCCGAACGACGTGGTATAGATCAGCTTGTTGCCCTTGGCAGCGAGTTCTCGGATCACGCGCACCGCATCGTTGGTTTCGGGGACATTCTCCACATAGGTGGTCTTGACCCGGTCTCCGAGCTTCTTGGCCATATATTTGCGGCCCTGATCATGCTCATAGGTCCAACCGTAATCACCCACCGGACCGACGTAGATAAAGCCCACTTTGAGTGGTTCATCAGCCTCCGCCAGACGGCTGAACCCGGCCGTACCCGCGACCGCGGAGGTCGCCGCCAGCGTTTTGAGGAAGTCTCTGCGTTTCATGGGTTGTCTCCCGTGGAGGAAAGCCTTGACGGCAGGTCTTGGGCGAAGCCGCAACGCTCAGCCCCTTGTTGAAGCCGCTCATGCAGCGACGCCTTTTCGGGCGGCGCCAGAAAGCTCGCGTCGATGGCATTGGCGGCAAGCGCCAGCAACTGTTTCGCGCTGGGCTGCAGAGCATCCAGGACGGCGCGGTAGTTGTCGCCGACGTAGCCGCCGAAATAAGCCGGATCGTCGGAGTTCACGGTCACGCACAAGCCGCGTGCCAGCATGCCGAGCAGCGGATGGGACGCCATGTCCGGCACCACGCGCAGGCGCACGTTGGACAGAGGGCATACGGTGAGCGGCACACGCTCGTGCGCGAGGTGGCGCACCAACGCCTCGTCTTCCACACAGCGCACGCCATGGTCGATGCGATTCACCCGCAACGCCTCGAGAGCCCCCCAGATGTAGGACGGCGGGCCTTCCTCGCCCGCGTGCGCCACCGCCTTCAGACCCTGCCGCCGCGCCTGCGCGAAGACACGCTCGAACTTTTCCGGTGGATTGCCCGCTTCTGCGGAATCCAGGCCTACAGCCGCAATACGGTCCAGGTAGGGTTGGGCCTGCTCCCAGGCTTCAAAGGCCTGCGCCTCGCTGAGATGGCGCCAGAACGAGAGGATGAGCCGCGAGCTCACTCCCAGGCGTTTGTGGCCTGCCTCCAACGCCTTGCCGATGCCTTCTATGACGGTGTCGAAAGCCACGCCGCGAGAGGTGTGCCCCTGGGGATCGAAAAACAGCTCGGTGTGCACCAGGCCCTGCGCCGCGGCGCGCTGCAGATAGTCGAACGTGAGGTCGAAGTAATCCTGCTCCGTGCGAAGGACGCCCATCGCCTCGTAATGCAAATCGAGAAACGACTGCAGGTCCTTGAAGGCGTACGCGCTCCGCAGCTCCTCGATGCTGGCGAAACGCAATGCAATGCCGTTGCGGCGCGCCATCTCGAACAGCATCTCGGGCTGCAGCGTGCCCTCCACGTGCAGATGCAGCTCCACCTTCGGCAGGGCCTCGACCAGGGCCGCCAGCGCCTCGCGATCCACCGATGCGTCTTCTCGCGCCATGAAACAATCCCTCTTCTCTTGACTGCCCGCGCCCTCAGGTCGCGGCGTGGAATGCCCTGCCCAGCGAGGCCGGTGCGTTGAGGCGCACGCGCGTGCGATCCGCCGAAATGAGCACCAGGGCCACAATGGTGGCCAGATAGGGCAGCATGGCGAGCCAGTCGGTGGGCACGTTCAGACCCATGCCCTGCCCTTGGTACTGAGCCACCGTGACGAACCCGAACAGGTAAGCACCCACCATGACCAGCCCCGGCCGCCACGTGGCGAACACCACCAGCGCCAGGGCGATCCAGCCGCGCCCGGCGGTCATCCCCTGCTGCCACAGCGGCGTGTAGGCCAGCGACAGGTAGGCGCCGCCTAGCCCGGCCAGGGCACCGCCAAAAAGCACCGCCAGGCAGCGGATGCCGATCACCGGATAGCCCAGCGAGTGGGCCACGTCCGGCGACTCGCCCACGGCACGCAGCACCAGCCCGGCGCGGCTGCGATACAGGAACCAGTAGACCAGTACGGGCAGCGCCCATGACACGTAGACCAGCCCGTCGAAAGAGAACAGCGCCGGCCCCACGCCGGGCAGGGCGCTGAGCCAGGGGATAGGCAGCGCCGCCAGTTCGGGCAGGGAAATGCCGGTGTAATGCAGGCCGACGAAGGCGCTCAGGCCGCCGCCGAAAATAGTGAGCGCCAGACCGGTCGCGACCTGATTGGCAATCAGCACTTGCGTGAGCACGGCAAAGACGGCGGCCATCGCCATGCCCGCACCCATCGCGGCAAGGATGCCGAGCAGCGCGTTGTGCGTGACCACGGTGATGATAAAGCCGGTCACCGCGCCCATCAGCATCATGCCTTCCACCCCCAGGTTGAGCACGCCCGAGCGCTCCACGATCAGCTCGCCCAACGCCGCCATTGCAAGCGGCGTACCCGCCTGCACGGTGGCCACGACCACCGCGATCACCAGGCCGGAGTCAGGCATCGACCGCCTCCCCCGCCGGTGCCCGTCGCAGGCGCACGCGATAGCGGATGAGCACGTCCGTCCCCAGCACCAGGAACAGGAGCAGGCCCTGGAACAGGCCTGCCACCGCGCTCGGCAGGTGCAACGCGATCTGCACCTGGTCTCCGCCCACATAGAGCAGCGCCACCAGCAGGCTTGCGAGCAGGATACCGACGGGCTCGAGCTGGCCCAGGAAGGCGACGATGATCGCTGTGAAGCCGTAGCCGGGGGAGATCTGCGGTTGCAGCATGCCGATGGGGCCGGCCACCTGGAACAGGCCGGCCAGCCCGGACAAGGCCCCGCTCAGCAGCAGCGTGCTCCAGACCAACCGCGAGCGGCTGAAACCGGCATAGTCGGCGGCGCCGGCGGACAGCCCGGAGACCTTGATCTGGAAGCCGAGGAACATGCGATTGAGCAGCAGCCAGCCCAAGGGCACGACCAGGATGGTGGCCACCGTGGCAATGTTGATCTCGGTCCCGGGCACCACCACCGGCAGCGCCGCCCAGGCCGTAAAAGCCTTGGTTTGCGGGAAGTTAAAGCCTTGAGGATTGCGCCACGGGCCGTGCACCAGGTACTGGAGCAGGTGCGAAGCCACATACACCAGCATCAGGCTGGTGAGAATCTCGTTGGTGTTGAGCCGGGTCTTGAGAAAGGCGGGGATCGCCGCCCATGCCGCGCCGCCGATGGCGGCAGCGACCACCATGAGCGGCAGCAGCCACCAGCCGCCGTGGCCGTAGAAGGCAAGCGCGACGCCGCCGCCGCAAATGGCGCCCAGCGTCAGCTGCCCCTCTGCGCCGATGTTCCACACATTGGCGCGAAAGCCCACCGCGAGCCCCATGGCGATGAGCAGCAGCGGCGCCGCCTTGAGCAGCCATTCGCCCACCCCGTACAGACTGTCCAGCGGCCCCACGAAATAGGTGTACAGCGCCACCCAGGGATCGCGGCCGAGCAGGGTGAACAGCACCACGCTGAATGCCACCGTGAGAACCGCCGCGATGAGCGGCGAGACCACGCGCATCACGCGCGAATTCTGCACCCGCGGCTCAAGTGACAAGCGCATCGCGCCGCCCCCCGGCCACCCCGTTCACCTGCCCGTCCGCCGCGTGAGCGACGATCCCGGTCATCCAGCGCCCGATCTCTTGGCGATCCGTCTGCGTCGACGGGCGCACGGGCGAAAGCTTGCCTTCGTAGATCACCGTAATGCGGTCGCAAATCCCGAACAGCTCGGTCAAATCCTCCGACAGCACGACCACGCCGGCGCCGCCGGCGGCCAGGTCGAGCAGCGCCTGATGGATGGCCGCGGCCGCGCCCACATCCACTCCCCAGGTTGGATTGGCCGCGATCAGCACCCTAGGAGAGAGCAGGATCTCGCGGCCCATGACGAATTTCTGCAGGTTGCCGCCCGACAGGCTCTTCGCCGCCGCGTTCACGCCGCCGGCGACCACGTTGAAGCGCTCGCAAACGCGGCGCGCATAGTGCGCCACGGCCCGATAACGCACGAACCCGTGGCGCACCAGCCCTTTGTGATAAGCCGTCAGGCACGCATTGGCCGCGAGAGACAGATCGGACACGGCGCCGCGGCCCAGACGCTCCGCGGGCGCAAACGCCAGGCCCAGCCTGCGGCGGCGTCTGGGGCCCATACGCCCCACCGGTCGATCGTCGAGCGTCACCATGTCCGCGCGTTCTGCGAGCATCTCCCCCGAGA
>Ga0102962_1000046_pt1 | contig 75750 bp, 64 predicted proteins | sample SalPonF2_C_D2_MG_FD_84519 | JGI IMG/M metagenome (GOLD analysis project Ga0102962, IMG submission 84519) | Salt pond soil microbial communities from South San Francisco under conditions of wetland restoration - Salt Pond MetaG SF2_C_D2_MG ...
GAAATCCATCACCGTGTAAAAAATAATTTGTCGATTGTTTCGGGACTTATTGAATTGCAGCTGGACGGCACCGAGAATGAGAGGGCAAGAAGAGTTTTGAAGGATAGTCAGTCGCGGATTTACTCTATGGCAATGATCCATGAAAAATTATACGAAACGAAATCATTATCCGGGATCAGGTTGGATAATTACCTCCGGGAGCTCGTTGAAGCGATTCACGACACATTCGAATACAGTGATTCGGTAGGTCTCCAATTCGATATGGATTCAGCTTCTCTCGATATTGATAAAGTAGTGCCTTGCGGCTTGTTAATTAATGAACTCGTCGTCAATGCTTTTAAACATGCTTTTAAAGATAATGAACATGGGATATTGAAAATTGGTCTTAAGAATCAAGAGGGTACCTTGGAACTAACAGTTTCAGATAACGGTCGCGGACTGCCCGAGGATTTTACCCTCGAAAGTACAGATTCGCTTGGTGGTATGCTGATTAGTACATTTTCGGCTCAACTTGAGGCCAAAACCGAGATTGAAAGTGGAAATGGTGCTACTTTTAAATTTACTTTTTCTGTTAATTAGACAATTATACCGAAGTTTCATTCATTAAATCTAACAGATAATCGGTTTGATGCTGTACCGTTTTTTGAATAGCTGATTGAGTGGTTTCAGCTTTGATTTCTTTTAGGGCGGCGTTGCTGGTTTCTTCCTCCTGTTTCATTTCCGTCCAGATCCTGTGAAAGCGAGCAGCCTGTATGGCTCCTTCAAGTGCATCAGGATTAATACATTCACGGGCAGCTAAATACGCCGGAGCATTTTCATTCCCTTGTCGTAACCCAACGGTATCAGTTGCAATGGCGGTACTTTCTGTTTCTCTATACAGCTCACGGAGCGATTCGGTATCGGCATTCTGCTGAATGGCTTCCTCAGCCAAATCAAGAATCTTTTTTTGAATCGGTTTAAGGCTGTTATTGATCTGGTAGGTACACCAAACGGCAAATTTTCGAAGAGCCAATGTGTTACCTTCTCTATTTAGATACTTTAAAAAAGCAGTTACCTGATCATCCTCTTCTTCTACCTGTTCTCCGGTTTCACCATCAATCATAATAATTTTATGACGTTCGGTATCGTAGATATAAATTAGATCTTGCCGTTTGTATTTCATTGCTCAGTTACCTTTTGTTTTTACTCACTATTAAGTTTATGATAACATATTGCATTTCCCAATTATTCCATTCATAATATTTGAAAATTTATAATAAATTTTTTCCGGATGAATAATCCTAATAAAGGATCTACACTTTCTCTATTTTCATGGGCTCTTTACGACTGGGCAAATAGTTCTTTTTTTGCCGTTATTCAGACCTTCGTTTTTGCCACATATTTTCTAAAGTCCGTTGCGCAGAACGATACTTTAGGTAGTACGCAATGGGGAAATATTATTGGTGCCGCTGGATTAGTTATTGCAATAAGCGCTCCTTTCTTAGGGGCTATTGCCGACCAACTGGGACGTCGTAAGCCATGGATTGCCTGGTTTTCACTGATCTGTATCCTGGCTACGGCCGGACTTTGGTTTGTCAAACCTTCACAGAAGTTTGTAGATTTGGCCCTGATACTCGTCTTTCTGGGAACTATAGGATCCGAATTTGCTATTATTTTTTATAATGCCATGCTTCCTGATTTAGCCCCTCCAAAGCGAATGGGCCGTTGGTCGGGTTGGGCTTGGGGCCTCGGTTATGCGGGAGGGCTCGCATGTCTTGTAGTAGCACTTTTTGTCTTTGTGGATGTAAATCATCCCCCCTTCGGATTAGATAAAGCAACAGCTGAACATGTACGAGCTACTTTTATTTTGGTGGCACTTTGGTATGCGCTATTCTCTATTCCTTTATTTTTATTCTCAGATGATCGTCAACGGACTGGTTTAAAAATGGGTGAAGCGGTCAAATCCGGCTGGTTACAGCTTAAGGCTTCTATAAAAAATATAAGAAAGTTTAAGCATATTATGCGGTTTCTAATTGCTCGGATGATCTTCATAGATGCACTTGCCACGGTTTTTGCCTTTGGTGGAATTTATGCTGCCGGTACCTTCAATTTAGGACAGAAGGATGTGCTTTTATTTGGCATTGGTCTGAATATAACAGCGGGTATTGGTGCTGCAATATTTGCTTGGTTGGATGATAAATTAGGCAGTAAAAGAACCATGATTCTCTCTTTAATAGGTTTGATTATCACTACGACAACTGTACTACTGGTCACGACTGTAACTTGGTTTTGGGTATTTGGCTTAGCGCTGGGAATTTTTGTAGGTCCTGTACAGGCAGCAAGCCGAACCTATATGGCACATGTGGCACCGCCGGAATTACAAAATCAGATGTTTGGTCTGATGGCCCTTTCAGGAAAGGTTACCGCTTTTGCGGGCCCGGTATTGGTAGGATGGTTGACTTTTTTTGCAGGTAGCCAGCGTGTTGGGATGAGTATTATCGTAGTTCTCTTCTTGGTTGGTTTGTCAATTCTGTATGGTGTTCCTGATGCTGATGATATGAATCTTACAGAAAAATCTGCTCTAAAATGATTTTTTTGCGTGTTTTTATCGAAGAAAGTACTAAATTAAGCATCGGTTTAAAATAAACCTCGCGGGGAGCTCAAGCTTCCTCATACTATAAACATTCAACTTAATAGGAAAAACATGAGTCGATTCGATGAAATCCAAAGTGTCATCACGGGAATTGAAGATGATATGGTGAAATTTTATGAAAAGGGAAATAAAGCTGCTGGTACCCGTGCGCGTAAGGGATTGCAAAACTTGCGTAAACTTGCCCAGGAAGTTCGTCTTGAAATACAAGACATTAAAAATAATTCGTAACTATACTTTATCTTATTTCTGAATAAAAGCCACTGTCAAGTGGCTTTTATATTATCATCTTGTTCAAAGGAAGAGTAAAAGATTGGCGTGGCTGATAATCTCACAGCCCCCTCAATATGCCAGTCAGTGCCGGGAACGCTGATTCCTTATTTTTGTTACATCAACAGACTAACAAAAGGAAATAATAATGATGGAGGAACATTGATGAAATATAGGAAGTTGGGTAATAGCGGACTGATTGTAAGCGAGGTAGGACTCGGCACTATGCAGTTTGGTGAAGCGATGCAGATGGGGGGACTTGATCAACAGGCAACAAATGAGATGGTAGATTTTGCCCTGGATCATGGCATCAATTATATCGATACCGCAGATGTTTACAGCTTGGGAGAGAGTGAGGAGTTATTGGGTAATGCTCTGAAAGGCAAACGTGAGGATATTGTATTGTCAACAAAGTGTCGTTTGCCTATGGATGATAATATTAATCATAGCGGGGCTACGAGAGTAAATATTATGCGGGAGGTAGAAGCTAGTCTCAAACGTTTACAAACAGATTATATCGATCTCTACCAGATGCACAGCTGGGATCCTTATACACCATTGGAAGAAACGCTTCGAACACTGAATGATTTAGTCAAGCAGGGAAAGGTAAGGTATATCGGTTTAAGTAATTATATGGCGTGGCAGGCAGCAACTGCTTTAGGTATGCAAGAACAAAAGGGATTGGAAAAATACATTACTGCCCAGATGTATTACAGCTTGGTTGGGCGAGGTTTGGAAAACGATTTTATGTCTTTTGCAGATTATCATGATATGGGGATCATCGTCTGGAGTCCACTGGCTGGTGGTTTTCTTACAGGAAAATATGATCGTGATAATCCACCTCCGGAAAATTCACGCTTCGCTGAAGCTGGACAGTTTGTGCCCTTTGATATCGACAAAGGTTTTGAAATTGTAGAAACGTTGAAGAAAGTAGGCGACCGTAATGGGGTCAGTCCGGCACGAGTAGCCTTGGCTTGGACGTTGTCTCGCGATAATATCAGCAGTGTTTTAATTGCTGCCCGAAAACTTGAGCACCTGGAGGATAATATCAAAGCTGTGGATTTGGAGCTGACGAAAGAAGATATTGAATTACTTGATGAAGTATCGGATCCGGGCATTCCTTATCCACGCTGGATGGTGTGGCAGCAAGCTTTTGCAGAGGATCCGCGGGCTAAAACCCTGGAACCTGAAAAGTTTAAAGATGGTGGACCGTGGGAAGATCTTCGCTTCAAGAAAATGCCGCTCGAAGGAAAATAAAGGTTGCGAAAAGCCCGGGACAGCACAGCCTGATCCCGGGCTTTCTCTGTTCGGCACTTATTCCCCTTCTGCTTCAAACTGCATGTAGACTCCATTCGTCCAACCAAAACCGTCTTGTAAGGAATATTCTCCACCACCAGCTTTAGCATCTGTATCAATTACATTATACTTTTCCATCATTTTTCCGGTATCGTGGTAAACACGCTGGTTGAGATTCATCCAGCGCTTTCTAATCGTATTTGCCAGGGGTTGAAATCCGTAATTGGTTAATCCTTTATAAGCGATCCATTGTAGAGGTGCCCAGCCGTTTGGTTTATCCCACTGTTGACCTGTTCTATTAGTAGTTGTCTCGATTCCGCCTTTGGTCAGTAATTTTTTCTTCACTAATTTTGCGGTTTTTCGGGCTTCTCCTTGAGTCGAAATGTTAAAAAAGAGCGGGTACAAAGCAGCGGCTGATATGACGCCCGTTGTTTTTTGCTGTCTAAAATTATAGTCGGTAAAAGTGTTTAGCCGGGGATCCCAGCAATATCTTCGGATTGCTGCTTTTCGATGTCGGCTTTTTTTCGGTATGCAGTAGCTTTTGAAAGGTTTCCTTTAAGTTTGTATGCTCGGGACAATGTATTTTCATAGTAAAATAAGAGGCTATTCAGATCAACGGGGATAATATTTGTCGTATTTATAGAAGATAGTTTTTTATTGTCTTTTAGCCAGCGGCTGCTGAAATCCCACCCTGATTCAGCAGCCGCTCTCAGATTGCGATATAGTTTTTCCGGATTACGATTCGAGTGTAAAGCTAAAAGGGAATCCTCTCGGAAAGCTTCTTGTCGGGGTCTATTTGAACGATCCCAATACCGGTTTAATATTGTATTCTCATCTATTTGAACTACATTGCGAGCCGTGGTATTTGATTTGGATAAAGATTTGCGCCCATTCATCCAGAAATCGTATTCTTTTTGTAACTCTGGCAGATAGTATATGAGAATCCTGGGATCATTTTTGGCTTTTGCCAGTATTCGAATCATGAGTGGAAAGAAGGGGGGCTGAGATCGACTGAGATAATATGTTCGGTTGCCATTTGGGATGAATCCGAACTGGTCAATCAAATAAGCAAAATTGTCAACCATATTTTTAATCAAATTGGTTTTTTGGCTCTGCCACAGACCCAGGATCGTAAAATAAGTATCCCAATAGTAGATTTCTCTAAAACGTCCTCCAGGCACTACATACGGATGAGGCATTGGAATCAGAGAAGATTGTTGTCGGATGTCTGGCTTTCGTGTTAATACCGGCCAGAGATGATTGATATGCTGGGCCACAGATACCCCCCTGTCACTTTTGAAAGAATGTTGAGGGGATGCAGGTAATTTGAAATTTTCAAGAATAAATTTTTTTAAATCAAAATCAGGAAGCCTTTGTTGAGTTTTATATTTTTTCATGATAGTTGTTGGCGAACGAAGGGCGACCATATCAGGAAATACTTTGGAATCTTTAAAAATATTCGACATTTGAACTGTGCGAAATAATTCGCCATACTCTTTGGAAGGCATAATCTGAGCACTGGAAGATGTCGGCAGTTGAACAAAGAGAAGAATGAGAGCCAGGAAAAGGAATTTATTCGTACTCATTCTGACGTCATTTGATTTAAAGTGGATTTTGAAGAAGTTATTCATGGTCGGATGGAGCTAAAAGTGCTTAATATATCCTGACTGCATTTACGAGGGTAAACCTACTGACTTAAGGGTGCAACACCCAATAGACATGGAATCTATAGAAATAGATGTAACTTTATTCAGAACTAAAATCGAAAGTATTCAAAATTAAAGGGAATTATTCGGATGAAAAAAATTATCTATTGTTGTATTGGTATTGTGATGGTAGTAAGCGCTTGCCGATCGGGAAGTAAAACAATTTATAAAAAACCTATTTCTTACGTTAATCCTTTTATTGGTACAGGGGGACACGGGCATACGTATCCTGGAGCTACTGTACCCTTCGGAATGGTTCAGGTAAGTCCCGATAATGGAAAAGAAGGCTGGGATTATTCTTCCGGATACCATTACCCTGACAGTACGATTGCAGGATTTAGCATGACGCACTTGAGTGGAACGGGCATTGGGGATTTGGAGGATCTTTCCTTTATGCCTTTTACTGGAAATGAGGCAGATACATCGAAAGGGGCAATTTATTCCACATTCACGCACAAAAACGAGCACGCTCAACCTGGTTATTATAGCGTTGAAATGGATAACGGAATAACGGTTGATCTTACAGCTACTTCCAGGGTGGGAGTATATCGTTATCAGTATCCTAAAGATTCCAAGCCAGCGGTTTCGTTAGACCTCGGTTTCTCTATCAACTGGGATAAGCCTACTAATACCTATATCAAGACGGTAAATGATACCCTGATTACCGGTTACCGAATGTCGACGGGGTGGGCGCATGATCAGAAGGTCTATTTTGCTGTGGCATTTTCGCAGCCGATCCAAAAGTTTGTTGGGGCTGATGAAGAGAACATTATAGATGGACAAAGTAAGATTAAAGGGGAGCAAACACAGGGATTTTTCTTCTTTGATCATTCAGGCAATTCTCCATTACTCCAAAAAGTAGCAATTTCAGCTGTCAGCATTGATAATGCGCTTGCCAATTTGAACCATGAAATGCCTGGGTGGAATTTTGAAAACATTCGCAAAAATGCCTCATCGCAGTGGAATAGAGAATTGGATAAGATCGAAGTTCAGTCTAAAGATGTAGCCAAGCTTCGAACATTTTATACAGCTTTATATCATACTATGTTAGCACCTACTTTGTATATGGATGTGAATGGGCAATATCGTGGAGCTGATGGCAATGTTCATACGGCAGATGGTTTCAAAAACTATAGCACGTTTTCTTTGTGGGATACTTATCGGGCCGAAAATCCTTTATTAACCTTCACCGAGCCGGATCGTATAAATGGGATAATTCAATTTATGCTGTCGTTTTATAATCAACATGGTCTGCTGCCAGTGTGGGAGCTCAAGGCCAATGAGACTAATACGATGATTGGATATCACGCGGTTCCGGTTATTGTGGATGCCTACTTTAAAGGCTTTCGTGATTATGATGTGGAAAAAGCTTTTCAAGCGATAAAGAAAAGTGCTAATGAAGGCAATGATGATGTTAAGCTCTTTAATAAATATGGATATGTACCGTCTGATAAGACCAAAGAATCAGTTTCAAAAACATTGGAATACGCTTATGATGATTGGTGTATAGCGCAAATGGCCAAAGCTTTGAATAAAAAGGATGATTATAAGGAATACATGAAGCGAGCCTATTATTATAGAAACTTGTATGATCCTTCAACCGGATTTATGCGCCCGAAGTTGGCTAGTGGAGAATGGGAAGAACCATTTGATCCGCGAGCGGCACCCACTGATTTTAGCAAACGCAACTTTACCGAAGCCAATGCCTGGCAATATTTATGGTATGTGCCGCAGGATATCCCTGATCTTATTAACTTAATGGGCGGCAAAGATCAATTTGTGGCACGTTTGGACACACTATTTAATACTTCGCCGCAGGTTAACGGGGGTGGAGTCCCCGATATGAGTGGACTTATCGGGCAGTACGTGCAGGGTAATGAACCTGATCAGCAAACGCCTTATATGTATGACTATGCCGGAGCTCCCTGGAAAACGCAGAAGGTGGTGGATACGATTGAGGATTCGCTTTACAAAGATACCCCAGGAGGGTTACCGGGCAATGAAGACTGCGGGCAGATGTCGGCCTGGTATGTTTTGAGTGCACTCGGTTTTTATCCGGTAAATCCCGCAAATGGGATATATGCAATTGGCAGCCCGTCTTTTGCCAAAGCCACCATCAAGCTGGGCAACGGAAAGAAATTTACAGTAGAAGCAAAGAATGTATCGGATAAGAATATCTATATTCAGTCTGCTAAACTCAATGGAAAGACGTTTAACAAATCCTATCTGACCTATCAGGATATCAAACAGGGAGGTTCTATTATCTTTCAGATGGGATCAGAACCCAATAAGCAGTGGGCAAAAGATTCGCAACCACCTTTAACTGCGTTTTGACCCTATCAATAGCATTACTTATTAATTGACTAAACTTATTGTGAAACATTTATTGATTTGATGAATTAAGCAGATATACGTTCTGAGTTATTTATTTTTTAGTTTTTATAAATTATAAGAGGATCCAAAAAAATACTCTATGCCAACACGCAAACAATTTTTGAAAACAGCGGGCATTACTACCCTGGGGGTATCGGCCACCGGGACCCTGGGGTTTCCATCTTTAAAACGTCCGTCTTCGCAATATCCTTCAAAACGACCGGCGCCAACCAACCGTAACTTCAGGAGTCCGGCTGTAGAGCAGACTATTGATGCTGTAACCCAAGCAATTGACGATGAAGAGCTGGCCTGGCTGTTTGCCAACTGCTTTCCCAACACACTGGATACCACCGTGGATTTTCAGATGCACAATGGGCAACCTGACACTTTTGTGATTACCGGGGACATCAACGCGATGTGGCTGCGGGACTCTTCGGCACAGGTTTGGCCATACCTGCCGCTGGCCAAACGAGATGAAAAATTGCAGACAATGCTTGCTGGAGTGATCAATCGCCAGACCAAATGTATTAACATTGATCCTTATGCCAATGCCTTCAACAAAAAACCGACTGGAAGTGAGTGGAACAGCGATCTGACCGACATGAATCCATGGTTGCATGAGCGGAAATGGGAAGTCGACTCACTGTGCTATCCTATCCGGCTGGGGTACGGCTACTGGAAGGAAACTGGGGACACCTCTCCTTTTGATGAACAGTGGCATGCAGCAATGGAAAAGGTAGTACAGACATTTAGAGAGCAGCAGCGTAAACACGGCCATGGGCCGTACCACTTTCAGCGGAAGACGACTGTAAAGACCGATACCGTAGCTCTAAGTGGTTATGGGAATCCGATAAAGCCAACTGGTATGATTTGCTCCACGTTTCGGCCATCGGATGATTCGACCATTTACCTATTTTTGATACCTTCGAACCATTTTGCGGTGGTCTCGCTACGCAAGCTGGCAGAGATGCAACAGTCCATTAAAAATAATAGTAAGTTTGCAGCGGAATGTCAGAGCCTGGCCAACGAAATTCAGCAAGGTATCAAAGATTATGCTACCGTAGAGCACCTGGACTTTGGCACTATCTATCCCTATGAAGTGGATGGATTGGGCAACCGTCTCTTTATGGACGATGCAAACATCCCAAGCCTGTTAAGTTTGCCGTATCTGGAGGTTTGCGATAAAGATGATCCCATCTACAAACAGACTCGAAAATTTGTATTGAGTCAGCATAATCCATATTTCTTTGCTGGGACGTCCGCTGAAGGTATTGGGGGCCCCCACGTGGGATTGGATATGATTTGGCCTATGAGTATTACCATGCGGGGACTGACCAGCGATGATGACGATGAGATCCGGGAATGCCTGAAGATGCTGAAAGCTACCCACGCAGGCACGGGCTTTATGCATGAGGCATTTAATAAGAATAATCCCAAAAACTTTACCCGCAAGTGGTTTGCCTGGGCTAACACGCTGTTTGGGGAGTTTATCCTTAAGCTTTATAACGATAAACCCGAGTTACTATCGGTGTAAAACAGGATAGGGGGAACTGATTATATATTCCATTTACTAAAATGGGGCATCCTGACAGCACGATTGAAAACTACAGGGGAGTTCAAGTTCAATTTTGTTTTGGAAACCTCAAGCAGTTAAAACCCGTTACACTAAGGGGCTGACGATTGTACATTAACTCAGCCTCTGATTCCAAATTTTTTTAAATTCGAAATTCGATACAATTATGGTACTTGTAACTGGCGCAAACGGGCATTTAGGTTCTTCAACAATTAATTATTTATTAGAAAATAATCCCAATGCCGATATTGCAGGCTTGGTTCGAAGCGAAGAGAAAGGGACCAAACTCAAAGAAAAGGGCGTTGAAGTAAGAATTGGTGATTATAGCGATTATGATACTATTGGAGAAGCAATGGAAGGAATAGATACTCTACTCCTGATTTCGTCAAGCACGGTAGAGGGGCGCGTAGAACAGCACAAAAATGTGGTTGATGCCGCGATTAGGGAAGGGATAAATCACCTATTTTATACGAGCATCGTACAAGCAGATGATTTACTGAGTCCACTTTCTCCGTCTCATTACGAGACAGAAAAATTAATTCAGGACTCGGGTATCCCATATACTATTTTTCGGAATACCTTCTATACCGATTTTTTGCCAATGTATTGGGAAAATGCACTAGAGAGCGGCGAATGGTATTATCCGAGTGATGGCAAGAAATTAAATTTCGCGTTAAGAGATGAAATGGGAGAAGCGCTGGCAAATAGTTTAGCGGATCCTGCTCAGCATTGGAATGAGATCTATGAAATCACTTCAACAAATTCGTATACATTGTCTGACATTGCCGATACGCTGGAAGAAGCCACAGGGAAAGAAATTAATTATCATGATATACCCGTTGACGCATTTAAAGAACAGCTCGAAGAAGCAGGTTTGCCGGATGATATTGTAAATTTAAGCGTTTCTGTGGCTGAGACCTTTGTAAACGGAGGGTTGGACTATACCAGTGATGTACTTCAAAAATTATTGGGACGCACCCCCACCGATACGAAAGCATTTATCAGAAAAGTTGTAGATGAACAATAGTTCAGGAACTATTATTTGTGAAGTTTATGCTATCCAGTTCTTTGAACGATTTTGCCAATAGAAAACAGATCTGTTGGGCAGTGAGCTACTGTAAATTGGCAGAGCCCCAGTTAATAATTACTAGTAAATATCCATCCGAATGCAAAATGGGCGTTCGAATGGACAGGGAGTTATAGCACTAGGCAAGTGTTAACTTGCTCGAATTTCCTGCTTCATAAAGAGCACGTACGAAATTCCAAAGCAGACCAATGTAGCTGCAATCAAGGCGGTGATATCCGGCCAAACCAAGAGCATGCTTTGCCCTAAGGGCAGGGTGGAGGGAAGGGCACCTGACATTTGCCGGAAGCTTAACCCACCCAAGCTTCGGATGGAGGGAGTGAGTAAAATCGTTGTTAATTCGTGAAATAAATAGTTGGGCGATATTCGCGATAGTGATTGCGAAATAACCTGTGCCGCTCGGCGATAGTAAAAAGCATTAGCCACAAATTGAACCAGCATAGAATAAAAGACCGTAAAAAACAACCAAATGGCCAGGGCAGAGAGTGCGGAAGTGGAGGACTGACGAAATAAAATAGAGAATGTTATCCCCAGGTTCAGCCAGAATGCAATATAGATGCAGGTCAAAATGAGAAACACAACCACACGCAGAAATTCATCGAATGCAGGAGGTAATCCGATATAAATGATCCCCAATCCCAGTACAAGAAACCCAAGGGCAAAAACCAGTGAAACAATAACGGTTAATCCACCCATGAATTTACTATTGATAAAATAATCTCTTGGAATAGGCTGAGAGATCACCCGACTTAGTGTACCGTTGTCACGTTCGGAATTTACGGCATCAAATCCCAGAGCGATGCCTACCAATGGGCCAAGAAACCCAATAAGGGTTATAAAAGGGGGTAAGTTATTTGTGGATTTGGTAAATAGTTTTAGATAAAGAAAATCGGTGTGAGCACTAAGTTGAGCGGGATGCTGTTGAATAACAGCCAATACGGTATAGATAGACCCAGTAGTAGTCAACAAAATGAGAGCGACGAGAATGATGAATCGCCAGCTCCGCACATGATCAGAAATTTCTTTATTAACCATAACCCAAAATGGCTTAACAATATCAGACATCAGTAGTACCTCCTTCAAAATAATGTTGATAGATTTCGTCGAGTCCGTATTCTTTGTATGATAGTCGGTATAATTTGGCATTATTCTGCACAATGGTTTGGGAAATGACGGGTGCCACATCCCGGTTCCCTTTCATAGTAATAACTTCTCCATTTCCCTGAATCTCTTTTATTCCTTCCTTTTCAGAAAGTGCTTGAATCAGTTCATCAGTGATGGGAGATACTTCTGCTGTAATAGAGGTATCTTTACCACCGAATAACTCGTTTGCTAGATCATCTACCTTTCCCTGAGCAAGGAGCTTGCCCTCCACCAGTATACCAACTCGATCGCATATTTTTTGGACCTGGTGCAATAGATGGGAACTTAGTAAAACAGTCATCCCCTTCTCCTTACTAAGGTTTCTGATTAGATCCAGGAATTCATTAATACCCTTAGGATCAATTCCAATAGTGGGTTCGTCAAGTACCATAATCTCAGGATCTTTGATCATCACATCGGCAAGGCCTAGCCGTTGTGTCATCCCCTTAGAGTAGGTTTTTGTTTTTTTATGTCCAGCCTCTTTTAAATCTACCATCTCCAGTAATTCTTCTGCGGATTCGATAGCCTCATTACGGGGAATTCCGTTTAGCATAGCCGTATAGACAAGATTCTCCAGCCCGGTGCTATTGCCGGAGAAACCGACATCATCTGGAAGATATCCGGTAATTTTTTTCACTTTAAGGGGTTCTGTTGTTGAATCATGCCCTTTTACCATTACCATTCCTGAGGTGGGTTCAGAAAGCCCCAGCATGCTCAGGATAATCGTTGTTTTTCCTGCGCCATTGGGTCCTAAAAGTCCAAAAATTTCGCCTTTTCGGATATCCAGATTCAGATGATCAACAGCTGTATTCGTATCATAATTTTTGACAAGATCATTAATTTGGATAATAGGTCCGTCCATTTTTATCGCCTCCCGTATTGTTTAAACAGGTATCCAATTCCTCCCACTACGAGGATGATAATGAGAATTCCAACGGATCCCCAGGCGACAGATTTATTGACCGTCACTCTAAAAGCTGCATTATCAGCAGCTTCAGGAGTCTTAGCATTAATTTTTAATTGGTAGTCTCCGGCAATTGCTTTATCACTAGCTTGAATTGTGGCGACAACTGTTGTAGTGGCGCCTGGTGACAGTTTGGGGATTTGGTTTGCATCAAATTCGACATTCCAGTCAGCCGGGGCAGAAGAAGAGAGTTTAACATCATGTAATGCTACGGTACCTGTATTCTTCAGCGACAATTTAACATCTTTTTTACTACCCGCTGTTACCTCAGTACTTAGTCGTCCCGTAGGAGTCGTTAGACTTAAATCATATTTACCTTTAATAACAGCCTCAATTGGAACTTGGTCTGACGTGCTACCTGAGGTGGCTTTTATTTTTAGTTTATATTTGTCTGCTTTTGCATTTTTGGGAGGAGTCACTTTAACGTAGATGCTTTTGCTCTCGTTGGATCCCAGATTTACCGATGTCACGTAATCTCCACTAACTCTGAAACGAATGTCCCAACCACGGGGTGAATCAGCTGTGAGGGCATAGTTTTGTTTTGATGCCGTCTGATTTTTCAATGTAAAATTATAATTGAAATTTGAATCTGAGTAACCCTCCATGTTAGCCTGATCAACCTGTAATTCAGTCTTGAATATTCCCTGCTTCGTTACATCCACTTTCAGCGGCAGGACAAATTGTTTGCCGCTATCCGTTTTGCCGATCAATTTAAAATGATAGACCCCCTTTTTAATTTTTAGGGGAATTTCCAGTTTCAGGGTAATATTTTGTGAGTTTTCCTTGCCCAGCGTTTTAGGCTTGATTGCGATTTGCTGCACAGGCGTTGTCCCTGCTGCAAATGTTGGCTCCCAGCTACTGGGTAGGCCCCGAACCGAAAAACTGACATCCTGAATACTATTTGTACGGTTGATGACCTCAACTTTATAGTTGAGATTTTTCCCGGGAGTGACAGATCGGCTGGTATATGGAGTATAAAGTATGATCCCCTGTCCTGTAGGAGCTGCGTGCGAAGGAAAGGGGATAAGAAAAAGCGGTAATACTAGAAGAAGTTTAGTTAAAGGGGAACTGATATTTTTCATAGCTTAATACCTTAAAATTTGGTTGATAGAATACTATTCAACGTTTTAATGGTTGAAACTACAATTATTCAATAGGTTTAACCCACCAGATCCCTATCGTGGTAATCGGATAGGATTAAATTTTGAAATATGATTTCAATGGGTGGCTGAATGGCCATCCCGAAAGCCTTCTCAACAGAAAAGTTTTTAGCTTTTCCGTTGTTATTACGTAAGAAAACTCAAAATCTTATTCAAAAAATTTAATTAATTTGATTTATTGAAATTTAGTATCTATTCCCACCCGTTTGACTTAAAATAAACCGTCAATGATGGGCTATCAGGCTGATTCGAATTTTATGGCACTCCTTTTCAAATGTGATGACCGGCATGTATTTTATCAGGGGTTTGATGCAGTGAAAGGTCGGAGTCAGGTTCATTGGTAACCATCTATTTTAGAAAGGATGAGATTGATTACGGAGTGTGCCTAATTTTTAGCTATTTCATTGACTGATAAATCTTAACTACGACTCTTTCTTCTCTTTTTTTACCCGCTTCCGTTGTTTGCTTACAGCACGATCACATAGTAGGATAATTCCAAAAAATGTTACAAAAAAGGTAACAATGCTTACCCATGTTAGCCAGTTACCATCCCCCAGATAAGCTAAAAACCAGGAAACGGCAGAACATAGAAAAAGTATGGCCAATGGAATTTCGGCTATCGTAGTTTCCAGCTTATGGGTTCCCCATTCTTCTTCGGGTAGTAAAATATTTTGCTCTTTAAGATCTTCTAAAGACATAATTATTGTGCTCTTTCTGGTTCTGAACTACGGAAAAATTCTATTACATCAAGCAAGCCAGATTGAATGGTTGTGCGTCTGTTTTTAACTAAAATAAGGTTTCCTTCTGTTTGTTGGGCAATTTGTTCTGGTTTGGTACCTGCAATAAGTTTATGAAACCATCCCTCACGAGCTGCACCTATAATTGTTAAATCATGTTTCGAAGAAAGTTCCACTATAGGTTCTACAACCCGGGTATCCACTTTAAGTTTGATAGCATGCTTGGCTTCCTCCTGGTCCTCGAGGCCAACATCTAAGTCAGCTAGTCCCTCATAAAGATCATTGAGTCGTTGTTTTTTTGCCTCTTTATCAGCTTCAATATAAGGTGGCATTATATGATAAAGATCGATATCAGACTGTTGTTCTTTTTCGAATAGTTGGCCTACCTCAAGCATCAAATGAGCCTGATCAGGATACGCTACCGGGATAAATACATCCTTAACTTTACTGAAATTATCACCTCTCAGGATTGCAATATCACAATCGGCGTCTTTCATGACTTGGTCAATATTACTGCCGATTTTCGTCTCAACGGATCCTCTACGTCCCTGCCAGCCCATAACGACCATATCGATATCGCGATCTTCAACTTCATCTATGATTGCTTTAGCAGGTTTACGGGCAATACGAATAACCGAACTTGTTGGAAGGTCATGCTTTTGAGCAATTTCCAGTGCCTCGTCAATCACTCGGTCCCGGGCATTTTTAACATATTGCCGTCCCACCTCAAGCGGTGATTGTTGTGGTACGGTAATGACATTCATGATGATAAGCTCACCGCCTTTTTCTTTGGCAACCATTGCTCCAAAATCAATAAGCGCTTTAGAAGTTTTGGGATTCGCAACGGGAATCAGCACACGATATCGTTCTTTTTCTTTATAAACCGACTGTTCCAGCACTACCGGAGAAACACGTTTGGCCCGTTCGCGTTTCTTGGCATACGCATAATAAATGATAAAACCGGTGCCGATCCATCCCGCAACTACATACCATCCAAGTGGTGAAAAGTGGAACATATAGGCGGCAATAACGATCATTAACACAATCGCAAGAATGGGAGTAAAAGGGAAGAAGGGAATCAGAAAGCCATAATCCAATTTGTCACCGTATTTACGGCGTATGGTGATGATGGCCACATTTACCTGCAGAAATAGGAGTAAGAACATCACGTCTGCCGCTGCCGCTACATCCTCAATAGGAACAGCTATAGCCATAAAGATAATAAGGCTACCGCTTGCTATTAATGCAAGGTAAGGCGTTCGGGTTGATTCATTAATTCGCGCAAAAAAATCGGGTAGATTGCGATCGCGTCCCATGGCAAAAGATACTCGGGTAGAACTAAAAGTAGTGGCGTTCAAAGCCGACATTGTCGATAAAAGTCCCCCGATGAGTAATAGAGAAGTTCCCAGAGGCATGAATTGGCGGGCTGCTTCTGCCAGTCCGAGTTCGCCGGCATTGCCCAGCCATTGCCATGTCGTCTGTGCTGATCCGGTATCTACCGCACCGACAGCAACGATAGCGACAAGAATATAAATGGGAATAACGATGAAAAGTGACCAGAATACAGCTCTCGGGATATTCTTTTTGGGATTCTTGACTTCCTCTCCCGCCTGCACAATTATTTCATATCCCTCAAAAGCGATATAGGTAAGTCCCATCGCCGACATAACGCCCGCAAATCCTTTGGGAGTAAAAGGAGTAAAATTATTCCAATTTACCGGATTATTAAACATCACCCACAAACCACTTCCAATAAATAAACTGATTATAATTACTTTTATGACGGTTACAATATTTCCGGCTAATCCGGTTTCAGAAACTCCTTTAAAATTTATGGCGATAAAAGCCAGAGCAATGAGAACGGCAAGCCCTTTTTGAAAGAGGGCTGCTTCAATAGGTATACCTGCTATGGTTTGGACTCCGAATTCATGGAGTACAAATCCCAGATATGACGAAAATCCAAGTGCATAAAGGCTGCCGGCTACAGAATGTGCAAACCAGCTCATCCATCCGGCAAGAAAAGCATTGGGTCCGGGCAGTCCTTCCTTGACCCAGAGGTATCCGCCCCCTGCCTCGGGAATTGCTGATCCTAGTTCTGCATAGGCGAGGGCCGTCAAAAAGGTAACGAGGCCATTACCCGCAAAGGCTAGAATTAAAGCTGGGCCTGCGGTGCCGGCCGCATAACCAGTGAGGACAAAAATACCGGCACCAATCATAGCGCCTACGCCCACCATTGTGATTGTAAAAACCCCTAAATCTCGACTAAGTTCTGTTTGGTGTTGAGGAGATTCGGCCATATGAAAATAGTTTCAGCATATAGATTTATAAATGACTACTCGAAAACACGTTAGGCAGCCTGAAAACGTTCCAAAGGTTAACAACCTAAAATTTAAAAGCAAATGCCTTTGAGTCGTTTTTACGACAGGTCCTGAATTGGAGTCGGCGATAAACGGAATCCAGATAAGGAAAATCAGTACCAGTTATTTGGGACCCAAGAGGCTTTTTGATGAAATCCTGATCAGGAATCCGGGTTACTCTTCAAAATATTTTTGTATTTAATACCACTTCGGAATACTTGATTTACTCCATTGAAAGCTGCAATGCGATAGGCTTCGCTCAATGTTGGATAATTCATCACATGATGGATAAAGTATCGGATATCGCCCCCATATGACATCACAGCCTGACCAAGATGTACGAGATTTGCAGCCTGGTTACCAACAATATGGACTCCCAAAAGTTTAAGGGAATTGGTATTGAAAACCAGTTTGAGCATCCCTTCGTTGTGGTTGGTCATGTCAGCTTTGGCTATGTTCTCAAAATAGGCTCTTCCTACAGTGATATCTACATCCAACTCATTAGCCTCCTGTTCTGTAAGGCCAATATTAGCAATTTCGGGAATGGCATAAATCCCAAATGGTATTTGGTCGGGTACATCCAGCGTCGGTATACCAAACATATTACAGGCCGCCAATCGTCCCTGTGTGAATGAAGCAGAGGCTAAACGCGGAAATCCGATAACATCACCCGCTGCATAAATACTGTCAATGTTGGTTTTAAACGTTTGATCAACCTCAATGAAATTTTCTTCGTTCGTCTCTACTTTTGCTTTATCGAGCCCCAAATGTTCTACATTGGGCTTTCGATTTCCCAAAAACAGGGCATGTTCAGCCTCAATAACTTGCAGCCGTTTTCCCTCGTCTTTGGATCTGAATTTAACTTCAGTAAAATTTCTCAGTGGATTAAAATCCACTTCTTCGATAGTCACACCGTTCTTTATGTTGAGCCCCTTTTTGTTAAAGGAATTTTGGAGATGTTCCTTTATTTCGTGATCCAGGAAAGTGAGATAATCATCACGATCATTAAGAACGGTTACCCGGGTGCCGAGGGCCGTAAAAGTTGTCGCATACTCGATAGCATTTACCCCTGATCCGATAATGGCAAGTCGACGCGGGATATGGGTAATTTCAAGGATGGATTTGTAATCGAGAACCTTATTGTTGTCTATTTCAAATTTCTTGGGCTTCATAGGACTGCTGCCAGTGCATAACAGAATATAATCAGCGGAGTAAGTTTCTTTGGATCCAATATGAGTCTCTACTTCTACGGTATGAGCATCAAGCAGGCGGCCATAGCCACGGGCTACATCTACTTTATTTTTAATAAGGTCGTTTTTTACTTTTCGGTTTTCTTTTTCAAGGATCTTTTGTTTGTACTGCAGCAGATCCGACATGCGAAAACGCTCATAGGGTTTTTGATTTTCTTGCACCCCAAATTGTTCATTAAATTCCTGGATTGTTTTGGCCGCTTCACGCAGGGCTTTACTAGGTACAGTTCCTGTGTTGATCCATGTGCCACCCAAGTAGTCGCTATGTGCTTCTACAACTAACACCTTTTTATCAAATTTCGAACTCTGCATGGCGCAAGAAAAGCCAGCAGGACCACTACCGACAATGATTACATCGTAATCTCGACTCATAATTAATTTGGGCTAAATCCTATTTTAATAAATATTAGCGTGGCTAAAGATAGAGGAAATTATGAACCATTTCTTCATTTTCCATTAAGGATTTATAAAGAATTTGAAATGGAACGATATCGTAACTTTTTTTGATTGAAAATGTTACTTTAGGTGCCAAATTTATTATTTGGTACCGAAATAAGTTATCTTAAAACACTTTTACATTATTAATAATTATTTCAAATTTAAAACATTTAATTAATTATGGCTTACGAACTACCTGATTTACCTTATGCTTATGACGCTCTGGAACCACACATTGATGAGCGTACAATGCGCATTCACCATACCAAGCACCATCAGGGATATACTAATAAGGTGAATGCAGCTTTGAAAGGAACTGATTTTGCCGATCTGCCCATTGAAGAAGTACTGCAACGTATTACTGAAGTACCGGAAAATATTCGTCAGGCAGTAATTAATAATGGCGGTGGCTATGCTAACCACAAGTTATTCTGGACGATTCTTTCTCCTAATGGTGGTGACGACCCAACAGGGGATATCGCAGGTGCAATTGACGAGAAATTTGGCAGTTTCGATGATTTTAAAGAGCAATTTAACGATGCCGCTACCGGACAATTTGGTTCAGGTTGGGGTTGGTTGTGCGTAAAAAAAGATGGTAGCCTGGAAGTCCTTTCCACCGCTAACCAAAATAGTCCATATATGAATGGACTTACTCCAATTCTTGGTGTTGATGTCTGGGAACATGCTTACTATTTGAATTATCAAAATGAACGTGGTAAATATGTCAATAATTTCTGGAACTTGATTAATTGGGATCAAGTAAATGAATATTACGACGAAGCTAAGTAGATCCCATTTGTTTTAAGTGAGAAGCACTCCATAATTTTATGGAGTGCTTCTTCATATCTTTACAATTGGATTGTATCTTATTTCGTTTTATAAATAAACGTTGATAAAAAATCAGAATATTATGCAATTTGGACTTGGAGGAGGACCTGACGTTTCTTGGATGCGGGAAGAATTGACCGATCTGGGCGTTGAGGAACTCAAAACAGTTGAAGATGTTGATCGTGCAATGGAAGAGTATAATGAAGGCACGATGCTCGTGGTTATTAACTCAGTTTGTGGATGTGCCGCTGGAAATGCGCGTCCCGGTGTAAAGCTTGCTCTTGAAAATTCGGATGCCAAACCTGATCATATGGTAACCGTCTTTGCTGGTCAGGATAAAGAAGCTACCGCTCGGGCTCGTGAGTATTTTAGCGAATATCCACCTTCATCCCCGGCTTTTGCCTATTTTAAAGATGGAGAAATTAAGGCAATGATTCCGCGTCACCGGATTGAGGGTCGGACAAAAGCGGAAGTCGCTGAGGATCTTAAGATGGTATTTAGCGCTTTTATTGGCGAAGAAGCCAAAGAAAGCTAATTACAATTAGAATGTTAAGCTTTTTGAAAGCCGGTAGGGTAATCCTATCGGCTTTTTTTTATATAAAGGTTTCTGATAAAAATCCGTATCAGTAGTACATAGCATTAGCTGTGTTCTTGAATGGTAGAATTGTATGATCGCTTATCGTAACATTCCTTTCTGTAACCTGTATTTTTGTTTATCACTAACAAAGAACGATCAAAAATTTTTCCTTGTTAAGGAAACGGAATTTGAAAAGTATTACATATTATGGAAACAGTTCAGAGGGACAGGGAAGAAAATAAAATAATACAACAAAAAGAGTTTAACGCTGAAGAAGCCGCTGTAAAGGAAGTCCTTTCTTATTTAGATACCAGCAGAGAAGGATTGAAAAGCGAACAGATTCGACAACGGTTGGAAGAATATGGTTACAACACCTTAGAAGAAAATAAGAGAAACCCATTTCTTAAGTTTCTATCCTACTTTTGGGGGCCCATTCCCTGGATGATAGAAGTAGCCGGGGTGCTGTCTGCCATAGTACATCACTGGACAGATTTAGGAATTATTCTGGTATTGTTAATCTTTAATGTATTGGTTGAGTTTTTTCAAGAGTATCAGGCCTCAAATGCGATTGACGCCCTGAAGAAAAAATTGGCTCCGACTGCACGGGTGCTTCGTGATGGACAATGGCAAAAGATTGAAGCCCATAATCTGGTGCCCGGTGATGTCATAAAAATTAAGATGGGCGATATTATTCCGGCCGATGCCAAATTATTTGAGGGCGATTATCTAAGTGTGGATCAATCAGCTCTGACTGGAGAATCCTTGCCTGTAGACAAGGAAGTTGAGGATGTGGTTTACTCGGGTTCAACTGCGCACCAGGGAGAAATGACAGCCGTGGTGGTAGCCACCGGATCTGAGACCTATTTTGGTCAAACGGCCAAGTTGGCTTCACAAGAAAAAGAAGCATCACACTTTCAAAAAGCGGTACTGAATATTGGTGATTATCTTATAAAATTAAGTTTGTTTCTCATAGCGTTACTGATCATCGTTCAGCTATTCCGTGGAGATAACTTTTTGACACTGATGCAGTTTGCACTTATCCTTGCGGTTGCATCCATTCCTGTAGCCTTGCCAGCAGTACTTTCGGTAACTATGGCAGTGGGAGCATTAACACTCTCAAAGATGAAAGCGATCGTTTCGCGTCTGGAGTCGGTGGAGGAAATGGCTGGTATGGATATTTTATGTTCCGATAAGACGGGAACGCTCACGAAAAATGAATTGACACTGGATACGCCCGAATTATTCGGGACCGAAACTACGGATGAACTATACCTCGCGGGCGCTCTTGCTTCCGAAGAAGAAAATGAAGATCCGATTGATAAAGCAATATTTAAAATGCTTACAGATTCTTCGGCTCTGGATGATTTTCAGAAAGAAGATTTTACCCCGTTTGATCCAGTTCACAAGCGGACGGAAGCAACAGTATCCAATAAAAAAGGAGAACAGTTTAAAGTTAGTAAAGGAGCTCCCCAGGTTATTTTAGAGTTATGCAGTCCCTCGCAAGATCTAAGAGATAAAGTAAATGCTAAAATTAATGAGTTTGCCGATAAAGGGTATCGTACGCTGGGCGTAGCTAAAGATACCGGCAGTGGCTGGAATTATCTCGGTCTGTTGCCTCTCCATGATCCGCCTCGTGAAGATTCTGCGGAGACAATTGAACATGCTACTGAACACGGTATAAAGATTAAAATGATCACGGGGGATGATACGGCCATCGCCAAGCAAATTGCAGGGCAGCTTCATTTAGGAACAAATATTCACCGGGCCGATGAGATTTTTAAAGAAGGCAAATCTCCAGATCATCAAAATGAAGAGATTGAAAATATGGACGGTTTTGCCCAGGTGTTTCCTGAACACAAATATAAAATTGTTAAATCCTTGCAAGATAAAGGTCATATTGTAGGAATGACGGGGGATGGCGTTAATGATGCACCGGCTTTACAGAAAGCTGATGTCGGAATTGCAGTAAGTGGCGCGGCGGATGCCGCCCGAAGTGCCGCTGACTTGGTACTAACGGGCACCGGATTGTCCGTCATCGTTAAAGCTGTTGAAGAGGCCAGGAAGATATTCGAACGCATGAATAGTTATTCCATTTATAGGATAACGGAGACGATTCGGATCATGTTTTTTATGGTATTGGCCATGCTCGCATTTAATTTTTACCCGATTACGGCTGTGATGATTATCCTCTTGGCCCTACTTAATGATTTGCCAATTATGACGATAGCAGATGACAATACATGGTTGGATCCCAAGCCGGTTCGTTGGAATATGAAGCGAGTGCTAACGGTGTCTTCGATTTTGGGGGGGATCGGTGTTATAGAAACATTCGGGATGTTATTCCTCATCAAGGAAGTATTCCAAATTGGTGTAGCTCAGATTCAAACACTTATTTTCCTGAAATTAGTCGTAGCGGGTCATCTGACCTTACTGGTTGCCCGAACGAAAAAACCATTTTATAGCAGACCCTATCCTTCAAAGTTATTATTTGGGGCCATTATTGGCACGCAAGTAGTAGCTGCTCTTATTGCTGGGTTAGGATTATTCGTAGCACCAATTCCATGGTCGTATGTTGGATTAGTTTGGGCATATTGTTTGATATGGTTGTTTATTGAAGATTGGGCTAAGATTTGGACTTATAACAATCTGGGCAGGAGTGGCAAGCGACATCGCAAGTTTTTAGATTTGCTTAGCCATAGCTTTAATTCTCATTTATTTACAGAATAAAAGTGCGATGTTGCTAACAATAGGAATAACGTAAATGCGACCAGCTATTCCTGATTCCAAGAAATCTCCTTTACAATGATTGTTAGCTGTGATCTGATAGCACCATCGTTAATCTAAGAGGGGCCATTTATAGACTACTATAGCCCTTTTTATCCCGGCTGCTAAATGGGTGGTCAGGCAGATTGTTGTAACGCGTATCCAAGACGGAAATCCACTCGATCAGCTCACAGGAGTCCAAACTCATTTAGAGGGAGGCTTATAGTCAATTCAATCTGAGTACGAGATAAGAGCTAATCTTTCTGTGCAGATCTCCAAGGCTTGGCCGGTCTAAAATCTTGTTAGTACTTATTGCACAGCAACAATTGGCGAGAAAATCCGTAGGGTTATTCTGTTCAACATAGTATATTGAAGTCTACATAGATAAGTTTTGGTGATGGAGGATCGTGAGTTCTGATGCCAAAATACCCTGATATAATTCTTAATAACGTATTATCACAACTTTGAAGGTTAGTATTATACACAAATAATGGGGCAGCGATTAACATATTGGGTCTTTTTAGGTATTATCGGTTTTGCCGTATTTTTTGTTTTGCACTCCTCTATAGCATTCAATGCCGGTGCTCCCATTCGGGATAGTCGTTCATCTGTGGAAGGAAAGACTGCCGAGTTAGCCACTCAATTAGGCTTCTCGGTCGACAGCCTCCAGTTAATGATAAGGCGGACACAGCATTTTAAATATTATCAAACACTTAGAGACTCCCTGGACGAAAAAAATGTTCCTCCTGCCGGGGTACTCAGTCAGAGGGGATTGAATCTTACCGGTTGGAAAGTGAATATTGGGGCTGCTCAAAAAGAAGATGAAGGGATAGTGAATGAGAGATCCAGTTTTTTGAATACGTTGGGTCGTCTTGAGTTACAATACGATCAGCAGGGGCGGGTCAGGCGAATAAGTGCTAATCGAGAAAATCCAAATCCAACATTTGTAGCTGGAGATTCTCTATTTAGCATTGCCAATCACATTGTAAAGGACATTTTTGGATATCGACTTCAGGATTATAAACTCAACTTTGTTGATGTAAAAGATACGCTTCTTACCGCAACGGAGCCCGGCAACCGTCAAAAGGCGCTTAATTTATCAAATGCGGATATGGCTAATAATATGGTTTTTAATTGGTCTAAAAGCAATCCCAATGCAAATGGGCCAGCCAAACTATCATTGGAAGTTAAGCCAATTATAAGAGAAAGGATTACACCGAATTCATCTGGTATTCAGTATGGTGTCTCAATTGAAAAGTTCAAAGCGCTGGATCGATACGAGCCGGAGCAGCTTGACTCATCAGAGGGGATTACAAATTTTAGTTTAGCGGCGACTTTTGGCGCCTTGGGCATTCTCGTAATTCTAGTCTTTTATCTTGGTATCAAACACATTAATAAGGGCCAGGTAGAATGGCGGCGTGCCTTGTTTATTCTGATTAGTGTAACACTCGGCGTTCTGGGTTGGCGCGCCTTTTATCTGATGAATACCATGAGTGGATTTTTGAATCAGACGAGTGAGGCCGTCTTTATCCTGAATAATCTCATCTTTGCGGCAGCCATGGGATTATATGCTGCCCTGGCTTATATCGGATGGGAAGCAGCCGCACGGCACAGAGATCAAGATCAATTACACTTGATGGATGCTTTCTGGAATAAGCGGTTTTTCTTTAAAGAGACGGGAGAAGGTCTTTTAAGAGGGTATGCGCTTGGGGGTGTTCTTCTAGGGATATTTGCGGTAGGTCTTTATCTATTTGGCACCGAGTACTATCAAGTTGACAGTCAATACGGATTTACCGAGCCTGGTATGGAGCCCAAACTTTTAACAATTAATATGGCGCTTTGGATTAATGCTTGGTTGGTAGCCCTCGGTCATGTAGGAGTGACGACTGAGTTTATAAAATCAAGAATCAAGCAAAAGTGGCTTTTTTACATTGTGGGGATAATTCTTATCGGATTTCTTTTTTCCGGCTCGGGCAAGATGGTGGAAGTAATTGGACCCGTTTGGTATGATATTATTATCTTTTCGATTATTGCGGCTGTGATTCTGTATTCCAAGGAAGTTTCAGGACTGTTTACCTTTTCTACAGGTTGGTGGGTGTTTTCGGCTATACTAATAATCATGCCGTACTGGGGATCTTCCAGCATGGATGTAGCTTATGTATCCTGGAGCCAGTTTTTTGTCTTGGGGCTTCCACTTGTTTATGGATTTATTGCTTACAGATATGGAGATTCGGTTTCTAAGATGGGAGGCTATATCCCGGAATATCAAGAACGTATGGCTAATCACCTTCGTGTAGAGAAAGAGATAGAAATCGCTCGCGAGAGCCAATTTAAGTTGATGCCACTTCAACCTCCATCTGTAAAGGGAGTAGATGTATACGGCTTTTTTATGCCTTCATTTGAAGTTGGAGGCGACTATTTTGATTATATTATCGGCACGAACGGCATGAAAGATAGTCAAGTGTTAAATATGACGATTGCGGATGTATCGGGAAAAGCTATGAAGGCTGCAATGCATGCTGTTTTTACCAGTGGATTGTTACTTTCTCGCTTACATCGGGATGCACCGGAAGCTATCCTCAGGGAGATTACCCCGACCCTTCATACAAGGACCGATCCACAGACTTTTATTACCTGTATCATTGCCCAGTATCATCTTTCTTCCCAAAAATTATGTGTAGCTAATGCCGGCCATTGTTTGCCTATTTTGAAACGGGATGGCAAGGCACAATTTATTTATACTCCGGCTCCTAAATATCCGCTGGGAGTTCGTCCGGCTGTAGATTATGAGCCTATGGAGATCCAGTTGCAAAAAGGAGATTTTTTGTTGTTATATTCCGATGGCCTTCCTGAGGCAGTAAATCCGTCGGGGGAAAGGTTCGGGTTTGAAAATTTGATAACCTTAATTGAGTCGTTGGATACGGATAACAAATTTAGCAACGAAATTTCTATGGACATCAAGCGTCGCATACAAAAATTCAGCGACTACCAGCTAGCTGATGATACGACCATCATCTGTTTAAAAGTTTAATGAAACTATATGGTGCCTCTACCCACAGTCAGGCCCGTTTAGCGTCTGACGTTCAGCTTCTGATGGCCCCGATTGGTAAAAAATATATCCGTCACTTTTAGGCAGAGTAAAGATGATTATCAAATACAAATACTTTTTGAGGTCCAACCCTCTTACTTAATTAAAATACAAATGTTAAAGATATACTAAATATGGCTGAAGATAATTTTTCGGGGATGAACGTACCCCCACAGCTCAAAAGCTTGAGCAAGAATTTGCGTTATATCATATTGGGCGTCGTAGCCTTGGTGATTGTTTTTTCTTCTTACTTTACCGTTGATCCGGAGGAAGTGGGAATCATTACACGGTTTGGTAAGTATGTTCGTACCGCAGAACCGGGTTTGCATTTTAAAATGCCATTTGCCGAGAGCGTTCAATATGTACCTGTCGAACGACAGTTAAAAGAGGAGTTCGGTTATCGGACAACCAGTGCCGGCGTTCGATCTAGTTATGCGAAAGAAGGATATCAGGATGAATCTCTTATGCTTACCGGCGACTTGAATTTAGCAGATGTTGAGTGGGTCGTTCAATACCGGGTTGATGATCCTTACGAATTTTTGTTTAAGATTCGGAATCCCAAAAAATCGTTACGTGATCTGTCTGAAGCAGCTGTAAGACAAGTGGTAGGAGACCGGACAGTAAATGAGGTCCTTACCGTTGGACGTGCCGAAGTTGCTGCCGAATCGCAGAGATTGATTCAAAAGTTGTGTGATGAATATGATACCGGTATTCATATTGAGCAGGTAGTACTGCAGGATATCAATCCTCCTGATCCTGTGAAACCATCTTTTAACGCGGTTAACGAAGCGCAGCAACAAAAAGAGACACTGATAAATCAGGCAAAATCCGATTATAACAAGGTGGTCCCTAAAGCTCGTGGCCAGGCTCAGGAAACGGTCCAAAAGGCCCAGGGGTATGCGTTAGATCGGGTGAATCGCGCTGAAGGGGAGGCCACTCGGTTTAATGATCTCTATAAGGAGTATATCAAAGCCCCTGAGGTAACCAAGCAGCGAATCTATCTTGAAACGCTTGAGAATCTGCTACCAAAGATTGGCAATAAAATTATTACCGATCAGAATGGAAATAACGTGCTCCCGTTGTTGCAGATGCAAATGAGTGGAGTCAAGGTGAATAAGCCGAATACAAATTCAAATAGCCAGGGGAATTAGTGATGAAGAAATTTACGAATATCACAGCAATTGTTATTATTGGAATTTTGGTGCTTGTTGGGTTGGATGGATTTTACATCGTCAATGAGACACAGCAGGTAATTGTTACGCAATTTGGTGACCCGGTAGGAAAGGCCATTACTAAACCCGGAATCAAATTTAAAATTCCATTCATCCAGAAGACGCATTATTTCGATAAACGATATCTGGAATGGGATGGAGATCGAAACCAAGTTCCTACAAAAGATAAGAAGTTTATCTTTGTAGATACTTATGCACGCTGGCAGATTACCGATCCATTACAATTTTTTAAGAGACTGCGTGACGAGCGGGGTGCTCAATCTCGTCTGGATGATATCCTTGATGGAGAAACACGAAACGCTATCGCTTCACATGATCTGGTAGAAGTTGTGCGGTCCACCAATCGTAATCCCAAGACTGGTGCCACAATTACAGATGTGATTGAAGATTCGCTAGCCAGCATAAATGTTGGTCGTGATTCAATCCAGGCAAAAATACAGCGACTTGCTAATGAACGGACTTCGGATTTGGGAATTAAGATTTTGGACTTTCGTTTTAAACGTATCAATTACGTTCAGGAAGTTCGCAAGACGGTTTATGATCGTATGATTAGTGAACGCAATCGTATTGCTGATAAGTTTAAATCCGAAGGACAGGGAGAAGCAGCAAATATTAATGGTAAAAAAGAACGCGAGTTAAAATCGATCCAGTCCACCGCTTACAAAAAAGCAGAACAAATTCGTGGTCAGGCAGATGCCAAGGCGGCTGCTATCTATGCGAAAGCCTATAATCAATCAGCATCAGCCCGCGAACTTTACAAGTTTACTCGGACTATGGAATCCTATGGCAAGGTATTTGACGATAAGACTTCAGTTATTCTATCTACGAATAGTGATTTCTATAAATACTTAAACGATATCCAGCAATAGAGGGTACAAATGTGGCCCGCCGAAGTGTGGGCCACATTTTCTTTAAATTTAATGGTTGGTTAAATACAAATAGATTGAAATAAGGTCCTCGACCTCAATAGCATTTATTTCTTTTTTCATCCCAAAACTTCAGGGAGTGGTCTGAACCTGCAAATCTTCAAAAAATAAATTGTGATACGACCATATTTAATTCTAAGCCGGAGGTATAATGCTGCCTTAGTTTAGTTATCACTTCATCACATACGCGGGCATTAATTCCCGCGTATGTGATGAATACTAACCGCCAAACAGATTTTTAACGTACATCTTTTCCATTATAGGTAGTTGACGGGCACTTATTTTTTTTCTTTTTCCATCACACCGAGCACTTCTTGAGTAATTTTTTTACTCTTCCGGGTGTCAATAACAGCCCCTAGTTTCATCAGGATACTATAAAGTCCCAGGTGTACTTTGGTGCTATAGATAAAATTCTTGTCGCCACGTGGCTCATTCATAATGGGCATTTGTTTGGCATAGGTGTTGAGTTCCTCTTTGAATTTCTTATCCCCAAAATTGAACTCGTCATTTTTATACGGTTGTGCGAATACATCCCCATAATTTTTGCAAAATTGAAAAAACCGCTCTTCTTTTTCAGGATTGTCGGGATTTTTCCGGATAATATCGAGCTTGATGTACATCCGACGCATTTCATCTTCATCGTCATTTAGATGGGTAGGGAGTAACTGCATATAATTTTGAGTAAACTCCTCGGAAAATTTCTTTACGCACCCAAAATCAATGACTCCGAGTTTGCCATCATCACGAAAGAAAAAGTTGCCGGGATGCGTATCCGCATGGATAAAATCACGTTGTTCAACCTGGTCATGGAAGAAATCCCAAAGTAGCTGGCCAAAATGGTTCCTCTCTTCCTGAGAAGGATTTTGTGCCATAAACTCCTTGAGATGTTTGCCTTCAACAAATGTCATCGTTAGTACTTTGGATGTAGAAAGTTCCTTCACCCATCTTGGAGTGACGATATCTTCATCAGCAAAACGATTGTAAAAATATTCGATGTGCTTTCCTTCACGGAGATAATCAGTCTCTTCGAATAATGTAGTTTCTATCTCATCAAAATAATCTTCAAGATTTGCGCCTTTCTTCACAATACGTTTCATCAGCGATTTGGCCATTGAGATGTCGGAATGAATTGTACTGCGAACATTCGGGTATTGGATTTTGATGGCCACTTTTTGTCCATTTTCCAAGTAGGCCGGGTGCACTTGACCAATTGATGCCGCAGCAATTGCTTCAGGTTCAAAATGCTTAAAAATCTTTTCAGGATAGTCTCCCAATTCTTTTTTGATGATAGAACGTGCCAGCGCTTTATTAATAGGAGGCACGCTGTACTGCGCTTCGCTCATCACTTCGGTAAATTCTTCGGGCATCATACCTTCATCCATACTGATGGACTGAGCGATTTTCAGGGCTGTGCCTCGAAGCTTGGTAAACTCGTTAAAAACTTTACGGGCATTTTCAGTATGGAATTTACTACTCTCTTCTTCAGATTCCTTTTTGCCGACGGATTTCTTTAGATAGCGCTTAGCATAGTTCGTTCCAACTTTGAGACCGGTTTTGGCAAAAATTTTACCTCGCTCAAGTTTGGATGATGGAAAATCATTACTCATAATTAGTGAATTCCAACTTTAGACAATATTTGTTTTACTACGGGGAGGTTTTGCAGGCAAACTTTTCGATTTGCATAAATGAATTTTGCCAGGTCAAAACTTTTATCAAAAACAGTATTATATAGCAGCTCTTCCAGGAACGCGGTTAGTTTATCAGTTAGTTCCATAGTAAGCTCATGGTCTTCACTGGAATCATTAAGCCAGAAACGAACAAGCCCAAGGTATTGGCGTCTCAGGAATGCATAGGAGTAATAATTGAGCAATATTGTGGAACTGGCTGCCATATTTTTATCATTTCGTAGAAAATTTTCCGTAAGTCGTTCTACTTCTACTTCAAAATCTGTTTTTGTAAAGCTGCAATGAATCATTGATTTAAAGGTGTCATCCACAAAGCTCTTTTTTTCTTGCAGCATGTCAAAGCTGGTGAAGATAAAATTGGAAAACTTTTCACTTATAGAATATGACTCAAAACTTTCAATCTCATCAATCATCATCTCATAGCGAATCACCAGTGAAGCATAAAAGAACTCGAGGATAGATTTTTTATTGGGGAAGTAATTAAAAATTTCAGCTGGATCGAGATCCAACTTTTTAGCGACCTCCTTGATGGCAAAATGTCCATCATTCTTCATATAAAGATCGATCGCGGTATCTGTTATTTTATATTTTATTTCAAAAGTTTCCGGATTTAAATTATCCATAACTAATCACTTTTAACGTATTGAAGATAGCCGGTTTACGCAGACAAATAACGTATCTCAGGCGCGTTATGTTTTCAAAGGTAAATTCTAACAAGAAAAAAACTCTTATGTTTTAACAGTATTGGATTTCCTGTTTTTCTAACAATGTTTTCTTAGTATTAAATTCCTGAAGAAGGAGATTAATTATATAATTAGTTGATTATGAGAATTTGGATATTTATTGGTTTAGTCTTCGTTGGTTTTTGTGGGATGGAAATTATCTCCTATCTGATACACCGGTTTGTCTTCCACGGTATCTTATGGAGAATCCATCAGACCCATCATAAACCGAATAACCGGTTATTAGAACTCAATGATTTCTTTTCGCTATTTTTTGCCGGCATTTCTATCTACCTAATATATCGAGGGTTGGAAATGCCACTACAATCACCAAGCTTTGCAATTGGAATGGGTATAGCTATTTACGGATTATTATACTTTGTGATTCATGACCTGTTTGCTCACAAACGTTTTTTGCCATTTAGCAGCGATAGCAGAATTCTGCGCTTGATCCGATATGCACATCAGCGTCACCATCAGTCTATTGAAAAGGATGGGCAGGAGCCCTACGGATTATTTCTTTTTCCTTATGATAAATACAACAAAGATTAGCCAGAGGAAACCTTATTGCATTTAAGGGCAATTAACTGATTATTCCGTAGCTCTCTATTTGATAGTTTATTTCGCTTCTAATGCTTTTAGGGTTTGTTCAGCCTGCCACTGATGTCTTTTTTGATGAGCATTAATCAGAGCAAAAGACTCTGAAAGTTTCATCTTAAGCAGAGGGATAACCGGATGTTGCATTTTCGTTTTTCCTAAATCGATAGATCGATTTTGTCCAATCTCAAGTTGTTCAATAAAACGATTTTGAAAGTCAATATATTTATTCAACAATTCCATTCTATTGTATCTTTCAACAGGGTCAGGTTTCATAGAAGGGAGTGTTTTCAGCTTTATCTTGTAAGGGGGCTCAAAAAATGTAATTATTTTGTGCCAGGGCCAGCGAGGAGCAAATGATTGCCTGAGATCCAATTTACTGGTTTTGCCTTCGGCTATTCCAGAGGCGAGGTTATCAATAAATAGGTTGTTATAGCTTATGAGATGACTATAACACTCAGCAATAGACCATCGTCCTTTTTGTGGGGGTTGTATAAATAACTTTTCATCCACAGAAAGAATGAATTCTTCTGCTCTTTTTTTAGCATCTTCAAATTGCTGAATAAACCACGGATAACTATACGGCTCTAACATAGTATTTTATGAACAAAACATTCATTTACTTAATATAAACTAGATATACAATTAATCATTCATTATATAAGTTAATAAGTTTTAAAAAGATTCTGGTAGAGTGATTTTGGGGAATATCAAGAAGCTGTTACAACTAACGTATGAGCGATCGTGGGAGGTTAATATTGGACTCCACGGGGCAGCTATTGCTTTCTTTACCATTTTTTCAATTGCTCCTTTAATTATCATTTTGCTTTGGATTGTGAGTTTATTTCTGGGTACTCAACTGGGACAAACTGAACTTAATCAAACCCTGACTTCGATACTAGGCCCCCAATTATCTCAATCCGTACAAGCCCTAGTTGACTCTACAGCCAAAAGTCAAACTGGTTTTTGGTCGTCGGTTCTTACGATTATCACACTTCTATTTGGAGCTACAACATTACTTTCTCAGCTTAAACAGACTCTTAACTTGATTTGGGGCATCTCGGATCCCAAAATACATACCGTTTGGCAGTATTTATGGGATCGATTCGTGGGCCTTTTATTTATCGGGTTGCTCAGTATTTTATTTTTGGCCGGATTATTGGCTGAAAGTGTTTTGTACGGGATGGGATCGCTGCTAAGTCCGGTTTTAGGGAACCATAATATATTGATTTATAAATATACCACCAGTGTATTAAATGTAGTCTTTACCTTTGTCTTTTTTGCATCAATGTTTCGCATATTATCCGATATTCGGGTCCGATTTCGGGATATCACTGTTGGAGCAGCATTTACGACCTTTTTAATTATAATTGGGAAGATCCTAATAGGTTGGTATCTGACGGCCTCATCGTTACAGCCTGCTTACCAAGCTGCCGGTTCTTTTGTTTTGTTTCTTGTCTGGGTATACTATAATGTACAAGTGGTGTTATTCGGTGCTGTCTTTACCTCCGTTTATACCCGCCTACATGGTGGCGATATTCAGCCGTATTGGGGGGCTACCGTCAATGATTGGCATTCAGATGGTGATTAATATGATTATCTGGTATCTTTTTCATTGTCGTTGGATAGAGAGTAAACAATAGCTATTTGTACTTTAACGGATAACCAGCGAACACACTAACATTATATAACTGCTAAGTAAAAGATTCGGGCTTTAGATTTTATATCATGCAAATACAGAAATCATACCTCTTACTCGCAATTTTACTATTTTCAATAGTTGGTTGTAATCCAAAAACAAAACAAGCGGAGCAGAATCCTTCACTAAAAAAAATATTCAAGGATGATTTTAAGGTTGGGGCTGCTATCAATAGCCAGCAACTTTATGGCAATGAACCGGAAGCTGTAAAACTCATTAAGGAACAGTTTAATGCTATTTCGCCGGAAAATGTGTTGAAATGGGAACCGGTAAATCCTCGTCCCGATTCATTTGATTTTGAATCAAGCGATCGCTATGTGGCTTTTGGCAAAGCAAACAAGATGTTCATCCTCGGGCATAATTTAATTTGGCACAAGCAGATTCCCAGCTGGGTATTTCATAATAATGATGGTTCTTTAGCTGATGCAAAACAATTAAAGCAGCGGATGCGGAATCACATTTTTAAGGTAGCGGGTCGTTATCAAGGAAGAATTGATGCCTGGGACGTTGTCAATGAGGCGGTTAATGCTGACGGTAGTCTTCGACAAACTAACTGGCTCAAGATTATGGGAAAAGAGTATCTGCCGCTGGCTTTTCAATATGCCGACAGTGCAGCTCCTGACGCTGAACTTTATTATAATGACTTTGATCTTTACAAGCCTGCCAAACGTCAAGGTGTGGTTCGGTTAATTAAAAATTTACAAGATCAGGGGGTGCGTGTCGATGGCATAGGCATGCAAGGGCATTGGGGATTAAATGTTCCTGATTTGCAGCAGGTTCAAAAAAGTATTGATGCTTTTTCAGATCTTGGAGTAAAGATAATGATTTCTGAGTTGGATATTACCGTTTTGCCACGAACAAAAGATATGAATGCGGCCAATTTGGCAACCGGGTACTCGATGGTACATGGTTTAGATCCCTATAAAAATGGATTGCCCGATTCGATACAGACTCGCTTAGCCAATAGGTATGCTGCAATTTTTAAATTGTTCCATAAGAACAGAGATAAAATAAGTCGGGTTACATTTTGGGGCGTCAATAATAAAGATTCCTGGCTTAACAATTGGCCTAAATCAGGTCGGACTGATTATCCACTGTTATTTGATCGTAATAACCAACCTAAAGCAGCTTTCGATTCGGTTGTTAAAGTTGTAGAATAGTTTTGGCTTTGGACGCTTAATTTAACCGCTGTTTCAGTTTCATAATGCGATCATAGGATTGATCAATACGGCTGCGAGAAATTTCTCCGTCCTGAACCATCTTTTTAATGATATTATGCGCTTTGGGCACAATTTGGGGATCATAGATCGAGTTATTAGAAAATGAAAGAACATCTACTCCTGCCAGGATAGCTTGTTTGATGGCGGTTTTAAGGCCATATTCCTTACGAATGGCCCCCATCATCATGTCGTCGGACATCACCACACCATTAAACCCTAAGCTATCGCGCAGAATGCCAGTGATTGTCGGTCGCGACATCGTGGCCGGATAGGTGGAATCGATATGAGTATTAAAAATATGTGCTGTCATTACCATATCCACAAGATTGGAGTCAATAAGCTGTTTATAGGGGATTAATTCTTTTTTAGACCATGTATTGGTAACATCCACCACACCAAGATGCGAATCTGCAGTAGAGCTACCATGACCCGGAAAATGTTTTAAAACGGTAAGTACACCATACTTGTGCATGGCTTTTATAAATATAGCCGCCTGTTTTGCAACGATTTGGGGATCTGAAGAGAAGCTTCGATCCAGTTTGCCAATCACAGGGTTGTTTGGATTTACGTTCACATCAACGACTGGGGCAATATCAACATTAATGCCCATGTTGGATAACGTTCTAGCCATCCGCTGGGCATAAAACCGTGTGCTGTCGGGATTATTAAGGTCCCCAAGATATTCAGCAGAAACCGTTTTAGGAAATCCATGTTCGGGAGTGAGACGAGCAACCTTACCACCTTCCTGATCAATCGCAATACTCAGAGGGATATCGGAGCGTGCTTTTAGATCGGTAACCAGCTTTTTAAGCTGTTCCGGGGATTTGATATTGCGGACAGGCGAATGACTGGGTACATCGTAATCAAAGAGAACAACCCCACCTAAATGATATTTCTTAATATCTCTGACAATATGGTTGGTATCAGCTACCTGAAGTCCGCGAAATCCAATTTTCAGCATTTGGCCAATCTCTACATCAACGGATACGTTGTTAGATTTATGAATATCTGACTGACCGCATGCTGAACCAATAACAGTTATAATTATTAGGGATAAAATTATAAATGTGCGATTCATGCAATAGGTTTTTATAGGTAAAATTTTTGTGTTATATCACAATAAACAATTTTCAAAATGTAATGAGAGATTGATTTAAAGAAAAATGAATATTAGTAGTTTGATACTAATGCATTAGTCCGAGTTGATCTCCAATAAAAATGAAGAGGCTGCAAATTATTAAAAAAAATTAATATTAAGCTAATAAACCCTTTATAGAGTATATAAAGGACTATTTTAATTTTAATCTTGCTTGCCAGAGTTTTTCTCAAATTTTATTTGTAACAAATTAGTAATGAATTACTCTTGAAATATGAATTAAAGATGATATAAACCGCAAATACAATTTGTTTCCCGATTTATACATTCATTTAAGAGTCCGATCCTAATCGAATGGCATTATCGGATTTATGAGGTATTCGTAAATGGGAAATGAATTTGTTCTAATTTGTACATAAAAAAATGTTAGGGTTTAATTAACATGATTGAGAGTTTTAATAAAAAAGAAATCGAGGACAAGATTGACCGTTATGTTAATGGTCAGTTATCGTCCGAGGAAACCGACGAATTATGGTCGGAGCTAATTCAGGATGGGTATCACCTGGATTATTTAAAAACGGTCGCAAACTTAAAAGCTGTCATCAAGCGTAAAAAAGAAAAACGCAAAGCTAGAGAAAAACGTAAGTATTGGTATTATGCTGCAGCAGCAGTGATAACTTTATTCATTGCTGTACTGGCAGTTATGAACATATCAATGCAGAATAGTTCTGGTACAGTAAAGCCAATTTCGAATATTGAACTTGATTACTATCGGTCTGCTAATGGAGGGCTAAATAATGGTAGTGAAACACAAGTAATAGAACATGCGATAAGGCTGGCTAATACCGGAAAGGTAAATGCTGCTATTTCCCTGTTAAAAAGAGAGCTTAAAGGCGCATCTAAGCCCTCGTGGGTAGCTAAGCTGAATTTAAATATCGGGTCCTTGTATTATAATCAGAGTAAGTTTAGAAATGCGATTACGTACTACAATAAAGTTATCTCACTTAAAGATAAGATTGATGTGCTAACCTTGGAAAAATCTTATTGGTACGTGGGTAACGCTTATTTTCACTTAGATCAGTTAGCTAAAGCTCGTCATTATATTAAAGATGCTTACAATCTTAATGGAGCTTATCGACGAGTTGCAAAAAGTTACTTAGATGCTTTATCGTAGCTAAATAGCTCTGTTGGCCACTTTATTTTTTATGTAATTCCTACTAAAACGCCCGGTTTTGAGACCGGGCGTTTTTTTGCATCACAATAGATTAAAACCTGCACTGCTAATTACAGGATAAAATAAACTTAAATAGACTATACTACATCGATGGTGCTAATTGTCCCCGCAGTTCGCCAGCAGGATTTGCTGCCGTATGAACCATGACATAAATGCTGTCATGCTGAATAGCATGGATGAGATCAAGTACTGTCTTTCCACTGAACGGACCAGTTAAAGTACTATCGGTAATCGTTCCGCTTTTAAGAGGGCCATTAATAGGTCCCGGTTCTAAAGATTTAGTTTGATTATCCGGTGCAGGATATAACCACGCAGAAATCGGACCATTACCGCTGCTGGTACCATAATGAATATGTGCCATGATGACGCTGTCGGCCTTACTCAGATTCACTGTATAATTTAATTCGGTGCTGTCATCATTAACTTTAAAATAAGCCTCGCCGCTGGCATCCGTCTCAACGGCATCTGGCACTTCATTTTTTCCCGATAGATCTGCCGAAAAATCACTATTCATCGAAGTTACTTCATTGCTACTTGAAGCACTTGATTCTGTCATGGCCTTTTGATTCTCTTGCCCATTCATTTCGTTACTTTTTTTCTTATTGCTACATCCAGCAAAAGTCAAAACTAAGACTAACGTTGTAATTGGAAGATATGAAAATTTCATAGCTTAATAATTGTGGTTAAAATTACCCGTTTGTATGCTAACATATACCCTAATAAGATCATTCACAGGCATTTTAATGCTTAATATCGATTAAAGTTCCCTAAGTGAATCGATACTAGTAGGTAATACCCATTAAAATACAGTGATAATCTAAAACCGGGGGATGCACAACATTCTCATTAGGTTATTTTGTGTCCTTTGGTTCAGTTGCCCGGAACTTATCTTTTTTTGCGTGAAAAGCCAGCATTGTCAAAGCTACAAGTATAAGAATCATACCAATGCCTTCAAAAAGCCCCGGCTGCTCACCGAGTTGGATCCATGCCGCTACAACTCCTACTACGGGGACTGTCAAAGCGGAAAGGCCGCTGGCATTGGCTGATAACTTTTGAAGCACATAATACCATAGCAGCCACGCGATAACTGTACCGGCTAGGATGTTGTAGATTATGGCAACAATAAATATAGCATTCCAGGTAATAGCCGGTTCGGGCAGGATAAACGCCGCGATGATAATCAATGGCAGGCCGAAAACCATCTGCCAGCCGGTAACTCTTAACATTTCTATCCGATTATCGATCGGTATTTTCTTGACAACAATCACACTGGCGCCCCAGCAAAGGCCGGCTGCAACACCCAGCAAGTTATTCCGGAAAGCGGCACCCGTATTCCACGGCTGAACGGTAAATACGAGGCCTGCAAGGGCAAGAACAACAGCCAGCCATTGCCATCCGCGTATTCGTTCTCCCAGAAAGGGCCAGGACAAAAGTATAACCCAGAACGGCATCGTATAGGCAAATACGGCACTTTTGCCTGCCGCCCCCATGGCTACAGACCACGAAATCATGCCCACAAAACCACTGGTCTGCAGTAATCCAAGCAGAACCGTCTTCCAGGGATACTGTAATTTAAGAGAAGAGCCTGAAAAGGTGACAATTGCCAGGATTACTGCAGCTCCGCCTCCTACCCGTAACAGGGCAAAAATCATAGGTGGGCAGTATTGCATGGCGATTTTCATGACTACCCAGTTGTATCCCCAGATCAGTGCGAGAAAAGTAAATGCGATTACTGGTCCGCGATTTGGGGAATTAGAAGCTTCTGTATTGTCCATTTTTAGTTGAATTCACTAGCCTTCGAGTTATAAATATTTTCAGACATTAAAAGCTAAAGATTCGTTCACTGGAAGTGAAAAGTAGATAATTTAACATGCCGTAAAGGTAGATGGTTAGCTTACGCCAACTGCTATTGTTCCCAATACATTCGTTGATGTATAACAAAGATTGAAGTGCCAGAGCTTTAAAGTTGAACTTGTTCTCTTCACGTACAAAAATATATCTGAAATGAGAATTGTGGCTAATAATTAAAACTTGTTACAAAAACTCTTTGGAACCTTCAATCATTTGCACTTCCGTATATTAGTGCTACTTTACGCCTGTAAATATTTCTTCATATGTTCTATATATGGCTTTTCAAAGCATATTAACCCTATCCGAATTCTTAAAATCAAGAAAGAACTCTACTATGAAATCACGATTACAGTTTTACCTGTTAACGACGTTTGTAATTTTCTTTTTCTGGATATCTCATATTGCTAACGCACAAGATTCAAATGGACAAAAGCGGTTATGCAGATTTCCGACCCTTCATGGTAACACTATTGTCTTTGAAGCAGCAGGCAACCTTTGGAAAGTGAATCGTACCGGCGGTGTAGCTCAGCGACTCACTTCAGATAATGGGTATGATCTTATGCCGCGTTTTTCACCCGATGGTTCTACGATTGCGTTTACCGGAGAATATGATGGTAATGTGGATGTCTACACAATGCCTGCTTCAGGTGGGGAAGTAAACCGTTTGACGTATCACTCGGATGTAGTAGAACGTGCACCCACCCGATGGGGGCCTGATAATATGGTTGCTTCCTGGACGCCCGACGGGCAGGGAATAGACTTTATTTCTCGTCGTAAAACGTTTAACTCTTGGTTTGGACAGCTTTTTACGGTTGATAAGGACGGGGGCCTTCCACAACAAATGCCTTTACCCAAAGGAGGAACTCTGTCATATAGTCCGGATGGCAACAAAATTGCCTACAACCGAATTTTCCGTAATTTCCGTACCTGGAAACGTTATTATGGTGGATTAGCCCAAGACATCTGGACTTATGATTTACAATCACACCAAAGCAAGCAAATAACGCATTGGAAGGGTACGGATACCTATCCGATGTGGTATCAACAAAAGATTTATTTTGCGTCCGACCGGGGATCTAATCATAGATTGAATATTTGGGTTTATAATACTACGTCCCAAAAATTTCAGCAGGTAACACACTTTAAGGATTTTGATATTGATTGGCCGAGTCTGGGGAATAATGGGATCGTTTTTCAACAGGGGGGATCGTTATATGTTCTTGATCTTCCTTCGGAGCAGTTGCATAAAATTGATGTAACGGTGCCGACTGATGGTGCCCGAACGCGTTCTCGCTGGGTCAAAGCTCAAAATATGATTCGTAGTTTCGACATTGCGCCCAACGGTAAGCGTGCACTTTTCGGTGCTCGTGGAGATGTATTTACTGTACCTGCTGAAAATGGACCTACACGGGATTTAACGGAAACTTCGGATGCTCAGGAACAATACCCGGCTTGGTCGCCTGATGGAAAATGGATCGCCTATCTGACCGACAGCCAAGGCGCTAATGAAATAGCTATCCGTCCTTCTGATGGATCCGGAGGCGTACAGATGATTACAGATTTTAAAGAAGGATTTTTCTTCAATCCTCAATGGTCGCCCAATAGCGATAAGCTCGCATTCTCCGACAATAATCATGTACTCTGGATTGAAGATATACACGATAAAAAACCAGTGAAAGTAGACCAGGATCTAAAAAGTAATATTACTGATTATTCTTGGTCACCAGATGGGAGATGGTTGACTTATAGTAAGGTTAATGACAGTGATATTTCTCAGATATATCTTTATAACGTCGATGAAAATAAGACAACCAAAGTTAGTAACGGTATGAATTCGGATCGTGAACCGGTCTTTGGTCCCGATGGAAAATATCTTTACTTCTTGTCGCAACGGCATGAAAACCCCACGTTTAGTGAGACAGAATTTAATATTGCGAATCTCAAAATGGATGGCATTTATGTAGCTACTTTACAGAAAAAGACACCTTCGCCGTTCGCCCCGGAATCGGATGAAGGCATTCCCAAAGAGGAAAAAAAGCAGGATCAAGCATCCCCCCAAAAGTCTAAGCCCAATATTTCTATTGATCTGGATGGGTTGATGAACCGGGTTATTCCTCTTCCTGTTGATCCTGGGAGTTATAGTAATTTGCAAGTTGCTAAGGACCGGGTCTTCTATCAAACAAGTCCCTTATCAATGATTGAAGGCCCTTTGCCCAATAGCGGCGAGCGGTCGATCCATGCTTTTGATATGGGGAGTAAGAAAGACGCCGTCGTTGCGAAAGGTAGTGGATTTACCGTGAGTGCAGATGGTACGACTTTGTTGTACGGCGAGGGTAGAGATTACTATATGATCCCGGCTTCGGCTACCAATGGAGAAGGTGCAAAAAAATTGAATCTCTCTGAAATGAATATTCAGATTAATCCCCGAGCTGAATGGACAGAAATGTATCACCAGGCATGGCGACTGTTCCGGGATAACTTCTATAATAAGAATATGAATGGGGTAGACTGGCAGGCTATTGGTGATCGTTATGAGAAGTTTGTCCCCTTATTGGGTTGCCGTGAGGATTTGAATTACCTGATCGGGGAAATTATTGCTGAACTCGGCAATTCTCATACCTACGTCTGGGGAGGTGACTTGACGTACGATGTTAAAAATAATGATACTGGATTACTCGGGGTTGATTTCGGAATAGACCAAAAAGCAGGTCGCTATTATTTTAAGAAAATATATCCTGGCGACAACTCGCGTAAAGACTACCGGTCTCCATTAACCGAGCCGGGTGTTAATGCGTCAGAAGGAGATTACCTGTTGGCTGTAAATGGACATGAGCTGCATACGCAAACCAATCCATATAGCTTATTTGTTAATACGGTTGGAAAACAGGTCGTATTAACTATTGCTGATAATGCAGAGGGAAAAAATAAGCATACTGTTACGGTTAAACCCATTCAGAATGAATTGAAGCTCCGCTTGCGTTCCTGGATTGATCATAATCGGGAATATGTAAATAAACAGTCGGATGGCAAGATCGGCTATATCTATTTATCGAATATGGGAGGGCTTGGAATGGATCAGTTCATCCACCAGTTTTATCCGCAACTCGACAAACAGGGGCTGATTATTGATGATCGATTTAATGGTGGTGGTTTTATTGATCCTATTGTACTGGAACGTCTGCGAAGGGTTTTGGTAGGTATGAGTACAAATCGAGTTAAGGCAAAGATGACCGAGCCCGGTGCTGTGTTGCATGGATATAAAGCAACGTTGATTAATGATTATTCAGCTTCTGATGGTGATATTTTTCCTTATTTCTTCAGAAAATATGGACTCGGGCCACTGATCGGTACACGTACGTGGGGCGGCGTTCGCGGTTACTATCGGGATTGGCATCTGATCGATGGCGGAAATCTTGTTGTTTCACAAGCTAGCATCTACGGAACTGACGGAAAATGGGTGCTCGAAAATCACGGTGTGGAACCCGATATTCGAGTTGATAACCTACCGGGCGCCGTTTATGAAGGCAAAGACGCGCAGCTTGACAGAGCTATAGAAAATCTGATGAAGAAGATTAAAGAACATCCGATGAAGCTGCCGGAAGCCCCACAAAATATTCCCGCTTATCCAACCGGAAAAGATGCCGGCGGTCAATAAAATATATTTTACCCTGTCAGGATGTACCTACCCTGGCAGGGTATCATATTTTTATTACAAACCTGAATTAGTTCAGGCAATAGAGAATTTATAAAAGAAAATATACGATCGTCGTTATAAATATTTTCAGTAATTTTTGATATGCTATATGCGAAAGACGGTTTCCATATTTCTATTGCTTATTTTCTTTTTTCAGTCGGTGGGATGCTTATTGATTTTTAAACTGCAGCAATTTCAGGTCCGCCAGCATGTAAAGCATCATATTCTATCAAATTTATCTGATAATGAGTTGATACTTATCAAATTGCCTGCAAACAAGCGGCAGGAAGGAACCTTTCCCTATCACTTTTGGGATTCAGATGAATTTAGCTATGCGGGTAAGATGTATGACGTAGTTAGACAAGAAAACCACAAAAATACTATATGGTATTATTGCTTTCCTGATGAAAAGGAAACAAACATTTTAGCAAATCTCGATACGTTTGTTAATAATCAGATGGCTCATAATCCGACTAAAAAGAAACAAAGAGAGGATGCTCAACGTCTTTTTAGTACTCTTTTCCCCGTGGATAAACCTCCATATTTTATTCTTAACGAGTCGTTCAGTCTGTTACATATTTTCTATTCATTTCATATAAAAACCTGGACTTCGCTTCCCTTAACACCTCCACCACAGTTTTCCTGACCTTATCCTATTTCTGACTGTAGACCACTTTTAGTTACGGTATGAGCGTTAGATCTCAGGGCTTTTTAAGTTACCCAAAAAACTGGTATTCAATCATACGTTAGCCTGATCAGAACATTTCAAGGGTCGAAATAAAAAGTATTGAATCCTATTTCGGTAATTAAATAAGCCGTTATAGTTAGGCTATATCTACAGCTTGGAGATAGGAATAAGATCTGCAATCAAATTTAAAAAAGATTTGAAATTCATTTCTAATGACGAAATTAGACAAAATAAGATGAAACAGTTTTTACTAATATTTATTGCTACACTATCATTTTTGCCTGCTTTTGGCCAACAACGAATAAATGGCCGTATTTTTAATGCTCGTACTAAACAACCCATTGAGGGGGCGAATGTAACATTTGGCATGAAAAAAGGGACTACAACTAATACGAATGGTCACTTTAGTATCCCTTGCGTTTCTCCGATTCGTATTACGATTTCTCATATTGGATATCGTACATCAAGCAAAACAATTCATAATTGTACGGATTTTGTTAGGATTCCACTGACTCCCCTCTCATATTCATTACAGAAAATTAGCGTGACCGGACAGGCTGATATTAAGGAAGCAACATCAGTAGGCACTATAGATAAAGCCGATCTTAATAAACAATCGGGACTCAGATTGGGAGATGCCCTCAATACCATTCCCGGAGTTGACATGCAATCGCGATCTCCCTGGGGTGGTCAGCGTATTACTATAAGAGGTTACTATCCCAATGCGGGTAACAATACTAATTTTAATGGATTGGGGTATCAGCTTTTTATCAATAATGTACCTGTTACGGATGCTAGTGGTACAACTATTATGGATGATATTGATTTCTCAAATTTAGGCAGAGTGGAAGTGATAAAGGGTCCATCACCTTTATATGGAAACGAAATTGCTGGTACAGTAACCCTCTTTTCGCAAAGACCGGTGAAAACGGGAACATCTGTCTCAGAACAGCTTATTGGTGGCAGTTACGGTTTGTTTAGAGACAATACTGCCGTTATGACGAAGAGCAATAAAACTGATTTGAGAATTGATTATGGGAATCAATCGTATGATGGTTTTCGTCCGCATGATGCTTCTAACAAGAATTATGTGAGTGTTAATGGTCATTACCATGTTTCCGATAAACAGATGATCAGTGCCTATTTTAGTTATAACAAATCAAAGGAACAGCTGGCCGGTGAGATTGACAGTACAGCTTTTTATTCACGCAAAGCTGTATCTAATGATGACTATGTGGCCAATAATTCGAAGGTAGACATAGAAAGCTTTCGGGCTGGAATAACCTCCGAGCATAATTTTAATAGCTATCTAAGTAATAAAACTACAGTTTTTGCCACTGGTCATACACTGGATCAAAACTTTGCCCATGGATTTAGTTATCACAATAATTTGAATTTTGGTGCCCGGACCGCTTTTATGTACCAGCAGCAATTTGAAAATGTTGGTATTAACGGTCGGCTCGGGGCTTTTGTGCAAAAGTCTGATGAATCGGTGAATAGCGTGTTCATTCCCCCCTTCATTCATCCCCCCTTTACGCCGTCCACCCAGCCACAATTTCCTACAGATGATCAGAATTATGCTTTGAATTATAATATTTTCACCAAGTGGAAACTTTCGCTGCCCCGGAATTTCCAGATATCGTTCGGTGGTGTTCTTAACTTTAATAAGTTCGGCATTCGCGATATGCTACACAATGGGACACTGTACGCAGGTAGTTCTACAAAGTCTAAAACTTTTGATCCCACCTTTAGTCCGACCGTTTCGGTACTAAAATCATTCAATGACAAACGTTCAGTTTACGCTAGTATGAGCACGGGCAAAACGCCTCCATTGCTCAGTGATATTATTGCAGGTGATGGATCCGTAAACGATCAACTTAAGCCAGAACTAGGCGTTCAATACGAGATTGGAACAAAGGGTGAGCTTTTAAATGATCGATTTTCTTATAAGCTGGCCATATTTGATCTGGAAATAAAAGATCGGCTCGCTATCCAGCACAAAAATGGTGTTAATTACACCACCAATGTAGGCAAACAACAGAACAAAGGATTCGAGTTATCGCTCGGCTATAATGTTATTGAAAACAGAGAAGCTCCTGTTTCGCTTTTGAAACTCTGGCTAAGTTATACCTACTCTGATTTCACATATAAGGATTTCAAAGTCTATACAGAAAATACGTCCGGTAACGATTCCACCGCCGCCGATTTTTCCGGAAATTCTGTGGCGGGAGTTGCTCCGAATATGTTTAACCTAGGGTTGGATGTGCAGACCACTCCCGGATTCTATTTACATGCGAAATATAAATATGTGGATAAAACTCCCATAACATTTGATAATAAACATGATGCCAGAGCATACAATCTGTTAACCGCTCGAATAGGATATCAGAAAGAATTCGGTAAGCACTTTAATCTGGATGCTTTCGTCGGAAGCGACAACCTGACAGGCAGTACTTATTATAATTTTCTGTTCGTAGGCCAGAATATTTCATCATTGGGAGACGGTTATATCCTACCAGCTCCTTACAAAGCTACTTTTTACGGAGGAGCAACACTCCAGTATAGGTTTTAACTAAATTTTAGGAACCATCCTGTCATATTTTTAGGATGTGGTATTTCCGACAGGATGGTTTTTCCACATTTTAGTTTAATGACAGCGAAAAAATCGTAGTTTTAATCCTCAGTATACGATAATTCAACATCGAATCGGGTGTTCCGCTTGTCGTGAATAGCTACATCAGCTTCTGAGTCGATGTTGGGAGTGTCCAGATTACTGATTTTGCAATCGCATTCTTCTTCCAGATAGTCTCCTACAGCATTGCTGATTAATGTTTCCAGTTGCGAAGCAGACAATGTTTTCAGTTTGTTACTCATAATGATGAAATTAAAAATTAACGTTAATTATATTTTTAATATCGGAAACCCTTTTTAATCTAATATAGATCTACAAGATGATGATAGATTGTCATTGAAGTCGCCCCGAAGATCACATGGAGTGCTAAAATCCAATATGGTACGAGGGTACCCCATTCACTTCCCATAATCCCCGGGTCACTGATTGGCTTGTCATGGCCGATATATGGATGGGATTCAGCCATCATGCCCATAATACTACCCACAAAAACACCATGGGCAAATCCCCAAAGAATGCCGGCCGGCCAGTTTGTGGTAATAGCCAATCCTTTCATCAGTGAGACATAAATTACTCCCCAAATAGCTCCAATGACTAGATGCAAAATGATTCCCACGATATAGACTTTCCCTTTATTTTCGATATTCACAAATCGGCTACCGATGAGATAAGGGATATCTATATGTTGCCCAAATAGTTTGAGCAGATAGATTAAAATGGTGAGAATTATAGCTCCGATAAATCCTGAATAAGCCGCGATCCACAAATTAACATTCATATAAACCTCCATTTCTCCGGCAAAGTGCCGGGATTAAGGTGAATTGTTAAATTCGTATATCTACCTAATCAACAAAATGATGTATAAGCTCATTCAATAAATAGCAATGGAAATGCAGGAATGCAACTCAAATCGAATTAGGCCGGAATCGGGCTACCGAATTCTTTAAGCGTCTTGTAATGGGATTTAACGGCTATGCCCAATGTTTCATGATAATTGTATGGAACATCATAGTTGTGAGCTACTCTTCGGACAATAGAACTGATTTGAGGATAATGGACGCTGCATATCTTTGGAAAAAGGTGATGCTCAATCTGATAATTGAGTCCGCCAATATACCAACACAGCAATTTATTCTCATGGGCAAAATCTGAGGTAGTTTCAAGCTGGTGAATCATCCATGTATTTTCAATATTGCCTTCACTGTTCTCTGTGGGATGGTCAGTCTCTTCGACGACATGAGCCAATTGAAAAATGACCCCCAGAATAATGCCCGCTGTAAAATGAATAATCAGAAATCCTATAGCCAGTTGCCACCAAGTTATCGACAGTAATAAATAGGGTATGACGAGCATATACGAAAAATAGAAGGCTTTGGTAATAAAAAGAGTAATCCATTCTTTGGGAGGATGGGTTTTATTCTCATAAGGTCCAAGGTTGGATTTAAAAAAATATTTAAAGTCTTTGATAAAAGCCCAGAATAGTGTAGCAAATCCATACGCAAAAAAAGCAAGAATATGCTGTGCACGATGAATGGATTTGTATTCGGCATTGGGAGAAAGTCGAATAAATTCGGCTACCTCAAGATCTTCGTCGTGCTCGTAAATATTAGTATAGGTATGATGTATAATATTGTGGGTAATTTTCCATATATAACTATTGGCACCCATCAGATCAAAGGTATACCCCAAAAGCTGATTAACATATTTGTTGGAAGAATAAGCGCCATGAAGGGCATCATGCGAAATTGAAAATCCGATACCCGCCATTCCAATACCCATCACAAAACAGAGGAGTACCATATTTCCGATACCGAACCACCCACTCATAATCAAGCCATATGCTCCAAAATATGTCGTGAGCAGAATAACCGTTTTGACAACCATGCCAGTGGTAGCATGTTTTGAAATATTATTTTCTGAGAAATATTTATTTACTTCTTTTTTTACTTTGCGAGAAAAGGCTTTTTTACCCTGTCGCTTGAAGGAAATACGTGTTGCTCCCATACTTATGCCCTTTTTTTAAATATAAGTTTTTAAAGAACTTGCCCTCCAATAAAGAAAAATACATAGAGGATTAAAAATTTATTCTGAAGGTTGTCCGGAAAAAGCCTTATCAATCGATTTTTTAAGATGCCCCATCTGGATGGGTTTTACAAGGTAATCTATAAAGTCCGTTTTCTTAGCCCGCTTTAAATTATATTGATCCGAATTGCCGGTAATATAAATGACATGCACATCAGATTTTTTCCTTATCTCCTGCATAGCGGAGATTCCATCGATATTATCCTTGAGCTGAATATCCATTAAGATAAGATCGGGATTAAGTTCAAAGAATGAATCAATGGCTCCCTGGCCGGTGATAACTTTATCGATAACTTCATGTCCAAGTTTCCCGATCATACGCTCCAAAACCATGGAGATGATCATGTCATCTTCAACGATGAGTACTTTTTTATTTGTGGGTTCCTCACTCATTAGACAATACGGTCGCCCGTTCTTATCTCAAAAATGTTATTGATAACTTCTTGGATGCTAATAAAGCAATTTTTTTTGACTTAATCTAAGATTACTTTAGAATCTTGCATGATTTACTAGCTAGTAAAAAGGGATACTAAATATAAATATTAGTTGGCAAGCTATTTAAATAGTTTATTTGTTAACCTGTTTGCTAATCATATCCCGCATCGAGGATAAATAAATATTTGTTTCTTTACAATCAAAGTGTTTGAGCAGGATTTATACGGCTGTTAGCTGAATTTTTGGAGTACTTGTAATTTCATCTAAAATGAGTATGAAAGCGATATAAATAATATGATTTTTTTTACATATCATAGATGTTGTTTGGGGTATTAAAACTCTGAGAGATAACTGTTTATTTTAACGCCTAATGCTTACCTTTTTATTTATTGAAAATGATTTCTTTTTGGTTGTTCTGAAAAGAATCTTAAACCTAATTTGGTTGTTATACCATTCGAATATTTTAAAAAAATATTGCTTCTAAATGAGCATCAATTTTGACAAAGAACGCTTCTTGCATCGTCATATCGGACCTGATGCAAATCAAATTAAAGAAATGCTCTCGGTTATAGGTTTATCTTCACCGAATCAGCTCATCGATGAAACTGTTCCCCAAAATATCCGCTTGAAAGATAAAATTAATCTTGATGAACCTATGAGTGAATATAGGTTTTTGGAACAGTTTCGGGAATTAGCATCCCATAACGATATTTATGAATCTTATATCGGTATGGGATATTACGATACGCTAACTCCAAACGTAATTTTGCGAAATATTCTGGAGAATCCCGGTTGGTATACAGCTTATACGCCTTATCAAGCAGAAATTGCGCAGGGAAGACTAGAGGCCTTGATTAATTTTCAGACGATGGTGTCTGATCTGACGGGCCGGGAGTTGGCAAATGCTTCTTTACTGGATGAAGGAACGGCGGCTGCCGAGGGGATGTCAATGCTTTATTCCATGCGTCGCGGTGCGAAACGCAAGAAAGCTCAGAAGTTCTTTGTCTCTGAGCTATGCCATCCCCAAACCATCGATGTTGTGCAAGGTCGGGCGGAACCATTGGGAATAGAAGTGATAGTAGGAGATCATCAGGAGCTTGATGTTACCGATCCGGAGCTTTTCGGGCTGTTATTACAATATCCCGGTACGGAGGGCTCAGTGAAAGATTATTCTAATTTGATTGCTGCCGCACATGAACATGGTAATCAAGTGGTGGTTGCTGCGGATTTATTGAGTTTAACCATCCTTACCCCTCCCGGCGAGATGGGGGCTGATGTGATCGTTGGTTCTACCCAGCGTTTTGGCGTGCCCATGGGATATGGCGGTCCGCATGCAGCTTATTTTGCTACGCGCGAAGAATATAAGCGAAAGATTCCGGGACGTATTATTGGGGTTACTCAGGATGTGGAGGGGAATCCCGCTTATCGTATGGCGTTGCAAACTCGAGAACAGCATATCCGGCGCGAAAAGGCTACATCGAATATTTGTACGGCACAAGTATTGCTGGCTGTAATCGCTGGATTCTACGCGGTTTATCATGGTCCCAAAGGACTACGTCGGATAGCTGAACGTATCCATGGGTTGGCAAAGGTTACTGATCAGGGATTGAAAAAGCTGGGCTTTGAGATAGAAAATGAGCTTTATTTCGATACACTCAAAGTTACCCTGGACAGCAAAAAACAGCAGGAACAGTTACAAAAGATTGCACTCGACCATAAAATAAATCTTCGTTATTTCGATGAAGCATCTGTAGGAATCTCATTTGATGAAGTGAAAGATCTGGCCATGGTTGATGAATTGTTGTCAATCTTTGCATCATTAAAGAATACGTCAAGCGATATCGATGTCGAAAGACTTGCACAAAATGTGACTACAGATTTTCCCGAAAATTTAAGCAGGACTTCGTCATATTTGGAGCATCCGGTATTTAACCTTTATCACTCTGAGCACGAAATGCTTCGATATATGAAGAAATTGGAGAATAAGGATTTGTCGTTGGTACATTCGATGATTTCTCTGGGCTCTTGCACGATGAAGTTAAATGCTACAGCCGAGATGATTCCGCTAACATGGCCAAAATTTGCTAAACTCCATCCCTTCGCTCCGGAAGATCAGGCAGAGGGATACCACGAATTGTTTGAGAACTTAGCGGATCAGCTTGCTGCTATTACCGGTTTTCCGGCGGTCTCGCTACAACCAAATTCTGGTGCGCAGGGAGAATTCACGGGGCTGATGACTATTCGTGCCTATCATAAGCATCATGGAGACGAACATCGAAAGATAACGATTGTTCCTGATTCGGCTCACGGCACCAATCCAGCCAGTGCGGTGATGGCAGGTATGGAGGTAGTTGTTACAAAATGTGATGAGCATGGCAATATCGACCTTGACGACCTGCGTGAAAAAGTAAACGAGAATAAGGAAAATTTGGCAGCCCTGATGATTACTTATCCATCAACCCATGGTGTTTTTGAACAAGACATCAAAGAAATTTGCCAGATAATCCACAAAAATGGCGGTCTTGTGTATATGGATGGCGCCAATATGAATGCGCAGGTAGGTTTGACAAGTCCTGCTGAAATCGGTGCCGATATTTGTCATTTGAATCTCCACAAGACCTTTTGTATTCCGCACGGCGGTGGCGGGCCGGGAATGGGGCCTATTGCTGCAACTAAGGAGTTGGAGCCATTTTTGCCCGGCAATGCCATTGTTAAAACAGGGGGTGAGCATGCTATTCATGGAATTTCGGCCGCTCCATGGGGGAGTGCCAGTATTCTCTCGATTTCGTACGCTTATATTAAGATGATGGGAGCCGAAGGTTTGACGAAAGTTTCAGAAACAGCAATATTAAATGCAAACTATCTCAAAGATCGTCTAAAGGATTATTATCCCATATTATATACCGGAAAAAATAATAGAACCGCCCATGAATTTATTGTAGATCTGAGGCCATTCAAGCAATCGGCGAATGTCGAATCCATAGATGTAGCCAAAAGATTAATGGATTACGGTTTCCATGCTCCAACAATGTCATTCCCGGTGCCTGGTACATTGATGATTGAGCCGACCGAAAGTGAATCGAAGGCAGAGCTTGATCGTTTTTGTGAAGCGATGATATCTATCCGCAAAGAAATCAGAGAAATAGAAAATGGAGAGGCTGATACCGAAAATAATCTTTTAAAATTTGCTCCTCATACAATGCGGGTTGCTATGTCGGATAAATGGAATCGACCCTATTCACGTGAGCGAGCAGTCTTCCCACTGGATTATCTTCGATTTGATAAATTTTGGCCGGCTGTTAGTCGCGTAGACGACGCTTATGGTGATCGTAATTTGATGTGTAGCTGTGTACCTTTGGAAGCATATTCTGAAGGTCAGGAGCCAACAGCTGTAAATTAGATTTTAATTTATTCAAATGAAAGGCATCCTTAAAGGGATGCCTTTTTTATTTGTCGCAAAATTAGCAAACTTGGTAGATAATTCTTAGTCAATAAATGAGCTGCTATGATTGAATGGAGACAATATGGGGAAAATTTAAGAAAGGAGTTTCAAGATCTTGGGTTTGGTTCAAAAGTAAGCAGTGAAAGTAAATTTCGACTGCTTAATAAAGACGGGAGTTTCAACGTCAAACGAGAAGGGTTGCCCTTTTTCAAGTCTATGACGCTTTATCATTTTATGATTCGTGTATCGTGGACAAAATTTTACTTGATTGCTCTGGGTTCTTATTTGTTGCTAAATATTTTTTTTGCTTTGGGATACCTTTACCTGGCGCCCCATGCCTTGGCTGGAGAAGGTTCTACAGAAATTGGCTCACACTTTCTTAATGCTTTTTTCTTTAGTGTACAAGCCTTTACCACCGTGGGTTTTGGACAGGTAACACCTGTGGGCATGGCAGCGAATATATTGTTTACTTTCGAATCTTTTGTAGGATTGCTGGGCTTTGCAATGGCCACCGGCTTTATGTTTGCCCGGTTTTCTCGTCCGCATGCCAAAATTGCTTTTAGTGATAAAGCTATCGTGGCTCCCTACAATGATGGGGGAGCGTTGATGTTTCGGATTGCAAATGAGCGAGCCAGCCAGTTGGTAGATCTGTCTGCTCAAGTTATTTTTACGTGTATCGAGGATGGGAGTCGAAATTTTTATGATCTCAATCTTGAACGCGAAAAGGTTACTTTTTTCCCTTTAAACTGGACAATCTTACATCCCATCAATGAGCAGAGTCCTCTGGCCACACGCTCCAAAGGAGATTTGGAAAAAAGTGATGCTGAGATTTTAATTCTGCTCACCGGATTTGATGAGACCTTTTCTCAAACTGTATATACCCGAACCTCCTATAAATATCATGAAATTAAATGGGGCGCCAAGTTTTCAAATATTTTTGGCGTAAATTCTGAAGGCAAGATAACTATCGATATGCGGAATTTGAGCGATTTTAAAGAAGAGAATGTCGATATATAGGGTCCTATGGGACCATCTTACGTTAGCGGCCAAACCAGTAAATCATTTACGATTGATTGAACTCTCAATTTTTATTTCACTCATCAGCGTGCGGTGAACGGGGCATTTTTGAGAAATATCCAGGATTCGGTCGAGTTGTTCGTCGCTAAGATCCCCATCTACGATAAGTTCCTTTTCTATGATATCGATTCTGCTACGAGGATCTTCACAATTGTTACAGTCTTCATCATGACGTTTATTGTGGCGTAGTTCCATATAGATGTCCTCAAGTTCCCAGCCTTTATGATTTGCATACATCTTTACAGTCATTACCGTGCATGAACCAAGGGCCATCAGCAGATAATCATATGGATCCGGTCCTTCATCTTTACCGCCCTCCACATTGAGACCTTCGTCAGCGATGAGTGTATGATTGCCCGCCGTCAATGTGGTAGCATAAAGCTCTTCCTGAGGCAGATGCACATGAATAATTTTCTTTTTTGCTGGTTTTTCAGCCATAGCAATGTTGGTTTGTGAATATGATTTTTTGATGAACTGAATAATGCATTGCTAATAATTTATAAAAAAGACTGGACTGATGGAGGTGCTAGCCTATATTTCTTAACAAAAATGTTACAGTTGGGCTATTCTTGGGTAATATTCATTTCGTTGTTTACGCTAAAATCCTTCTAGTTATGGATAAACGCAGTATCGACATTGTTGTACTCTCTGACCTTCACCTTGGCACTGTGGGCTGTCACGCTGTGGAATTGGCTCAGTATCTAAGTTCAGTGGAGCCACGCATTCTGATTCTAAATGGAGATATTTTCGATATTTGGAATTTTAAAAAGTATTACTGGCCTAAGTCACATATGCAAGTTATAAAATGTTTTTTGCACATGCTGACAAACGGAACTGACATCTACTATCTGACTGGGAATCATGATGAAGTAATACGTAAAATTTCCAGTCTCCAGCTAGGACCATTATTTGTAAAAGACAAGCTAATTTTAGATTTAAATGGGGAGAAGTGCTGGATATTTCATGGCGACATTTTCGATATCACGATGAAGCAAACCAAATGGATTGCCAGGATTGGGGGCAAGGGATATGATTTGCTTATTCTACTAAACCGGGCAGTGAATCACCTGTTGCAGGAGCTGGGTAGGGAGAAAATATCACTATCCAAACATATCAAAGACAGCGTTAAAAAGGCAATACAATTCATAGACGATTTTGAAATTGCGGCAATGGATCTGGCAATACAGAATTCTTTTGATTATGTGATCTGCGGGCATATCCATCAACCCAAAATACGGGGATATGAGAACGAGAAAGGGTCTGTCATTTATATGAACTCCGGTGACTGGATAGAAAACCTGACGGCATTGGAATATGATGGTGCAGAATGGTCGATGTACAAATATTCGGATGACAACTTTATCGACAAGGAAGCCACTGTTGAGATGCCCGAACGCATCAAATTTAAGCAAACAGCTGTTATTGGATGAAGATACTATACGGCATTCAGGGTACGGGACATGGCCATATTAGCCGAGCACGGGAGCTCCTGCCAGAGCTAAGTAAAAAGGCATCAGTTGATGTGATATTGAGTGGTTATAATAGTAGCTTGGATCCCGGTTATTCGATCCGTTTTCGAAAGCCAGGCATTAGTTTGAGCTATGATAGTGAGGGGGGCGTCTCAGTCATTGATACGTTTCGAAATATTCATCCCATACAGTTTATTAATGATGTCCGATCCATTCCGCTTGATGAATATGATCTGATAATCAGTGACTATGAACCGATTTCAGCTTGGTCGGCTAGTAGGGGAGATGTACCTTGTGTTGCACTGAGTCATCAGGCTTCCTTTCTGTCTTCCCATGCTCCGCGGCCTACACAAAAATCATTGTTTGCTGAAGCAGCATTACAATATTTCGCGCCTGCAAAATATAAAATAGGGTTTCATTTCGAACGATATGACAAGTTTATTGAACCGCCAATTATTCGTTCCGAAATCAAAGAGCTTAAGACCAACAATAAGCATCATATTATTGTTTACCTGCCAGCCTATCATCATGAGGTAATACGCAACATCTTTGCACCATTTACACAGGTGGACTGGCATATTTTTTCTCCTTTCTGCTCCCGTGAAATCCAAAATAAAAATATCTGGATTCGTCCGGTAGGCCACCAAGAATTTCTGGAGAGCTTCGCCTCATCTCAGGGAGTTATTTGTAATGCGGGATTCGAAATGTGTGCTGAGTCAATGTATTTGCAGAAAAAGTTGCTAGCTATTCCGATCAGAAATCAATATGAACAGCAGTGCAATGCAGAAGCACTAAAACAGTTGGGAGTGTTGATATTGGAAAGGTTGGAAGAGCATCGGAGAGAGGTGGGAGACTGGCTTGAAAGGGGTAAAATTATTGGATTAGATGAAGTCGCCGATCCAGCAAAGGTATTGCAGCGTGTTTTGGAATTAGCCCGGACGGCGGAAGTGGAGACGGTCAAGCCCAATATGTTAACCACAATTCGGACCAGCTAACTGACTCATTTTTTTCAATCACTTATCAATCCCATACTTTTCTTTTAGAATTTTGAGATGATGTTTCTCATGTCCGGCAATAATATGAGCCAGAGCTCGAACGGATACCGTTGCTCCGTTGGCTGTACCTTTTTGTAAAATCTGTTTTTCAGTAAGTCCATTGAAGAGACTGACTGTAGCATTTCGCTGAGCATCATATTCGGCCGATAAATTTTGGAGAGTACGTTCTTCGAAATGGGCATTATCAACATATTTATCCTGGTTAAAGCCCGGTAGTGAAGCTTGTTCGCCACGGCTGATACACATTGCCCGGTATGCCATTACGCGTTCGGTATCTATTAAGTGGCCGATTACTTCTCTAATGCTCCATTTTTCATCCGCATAACGGTGCGCGGCTTCTTCGGGCGACAATTGTCGAATCAGTGTATATATTCCCTGTCCCTGTACAGTAAGCGTTTGAATGATATTATCGGTGTTGAGCAGTTCTATATAACTTTGATAGAACTCATCATACTCATTGGTTCCAGGGTGATTGTCTTGCCAATTTGTTAGTGCCATAAACGTTCGATTGGGTTAAAGATGTAAATATACAAATTATCGAATCAATGTTTCCGGGCGGTTTGCTGTAATTAAAAAATAAAAAAGGCCGGAGTGATCCGGCCCTTTTTTAAACAGCAATAATGAATAAGGGTTACTCATTCACTTTATGCGATTTATAATCAGCTTCGGCCCTCTTCTTACCGTCAACAAGAGTGACCTGGGTATGTGGATACACAACGCCTCCGTTGGTCTTCCAATCCGAATTATGATTTTCCACAGTTACTTGTTTACCCTGAGACGGTAAAAATTGTTTATATCGGGTAACTTCCGGATAGTAAGTTTTGGGATCAAGCAACAGCATTACATCGGTACCATCAACATTTACGCTCACTTGATCGTAGGTATTTTTATCTACTTTTTCGGTACCGAGGAATTGGGGATTTAACTTCCCCGCATTTAATGCAATGGAGACAAAGCTTCGATTTAGCGTGCTTTTTAGATTTTTTGCCATCTGTGGAGGTAAGGGGCGTTCTTGTCCACCTGCCTTCATTGTTCCCTTTCCATTTTTGTAAGAAAGGTGGACTTTTCCCATTGCGGTCTGGATTGTTTGTTCAATAGCATCCGGATAATTGACCGTCATAGTTGTTGAGATAGTCCTTTGTTGGCCTGCTTGCGACTGTGTGATTTTTCCTGATACGGTCAGAGAATTAAGATCAATATCACGCTTAATCACAGCATTAGCCATTTTATCCAGTAATTTTTTCCCTTTGGCAGCATCCCCTTTGACCACTTTTTTGTTATTTTCACCGGGTTGGGGAATACTGATATCAATCGTATTTACCTTACCATATTTTTTTAGTTGATCACCTATTTGATCTTTATTTCCAACCACCAGAATTTGCAATCTCTCTGGGTGTAAATATTTGTTGGCAACGTGTTGCACATCCTTAATTGTCGTGGATTTCACACCCTGAATATATTGTTGGAAGGCGTCTTTAGGTAGTCCCCTGTAATCGTATGACATCTGCTGGTTAAGCACTTTTTGATAACTATCATACCGGAAGACCGCCGAGTTCAGAATTTGGTCTTTGGTGTCCTGTAATTCTTTTTGGCTTATAGGATTATTCCTGATGTTATTGATGACTTCCTTTACAGCATCAATCACTTTGGAAGTGGTAGAACTTTTGGTTTTTACCTGAACATAAAAGAGGCCGGGATAAAAAGTGTTCATTTCATATTTACCGCCCGGAGAATAGGACAGCCCCAAATCGGTACGAATCTTTTGTAAGATGCGTCCTGAAAAACCACCGCTAAGCACCTGATTCATTACTTGAATTTTAGAATAATCTGGATTGGTGCGGAGACCTCCTACATGTCCAACCAATACTAAACTCTGATTCACATCCGGCTTGTTGATAAAGTTGATCGAGGCTTGATCTTTTTTCTTGACGTTCGGAAAATTAAGCTTGTTTTTTGTTCCAGCGGGAATCTTTCCAAAAGCATCCTTCAACTTCTTTTTCATATCAGAACTGTTGAAATCTCCCACTACGCCAATCATCATGTTTTTGCCGGTAAAACTTTTATGATAAAAATTGACAATATCACTTCGCGTAATATTGTTTACGGTCTCGTATTCTGTATTGCGACCATAAATAGAGTTTTTACCATAGATAAGGCGTTGGTACTCACGGTGGCCAATTTGGTCAATTTGATCATTACGCCGCGAAATAGACGATTTTTGATGTTTTTTGGCTAACTCAATTTTATCCTTGGGTAAAGCCGGATGAGTCATCAAATCGACAAAAACAGGCAATAGCTTGTCAAAATCCTTTTTAAGCACATTCATATTGGCCGAACCGCTACTGAATCCAATGCTGGTTTCCATGCTGGCAGCATTATCTTCTAATAGAGTATTCAAAGAATCCGCCGAAATATTTTTAGTGCCACCGGAACGAATAACCGTCCCCGTAATCGAAGCAAGCCCTGCTTTGTCATTAGGTACCAGTACACCACCGGTTCGAACATTTACATTGATCTTAATGAGAGGGAGTTCATGATCCTCAATCATAAAGAACTTAATCCCATTACCAATTGTAAACGTTTTTACTTTGGGTTTTTGGAAGTTATCTAGTTTGGGATAAGTAAGTTTATCATACCTTTTTTGGGCTTTTGCAATAAAGGCGACGAAAAACAGCAACAAGCATATTAGGGTCAATCTCTTCATAACAACAGTCGGATTTTCATTAAATAGGTTGGATAGTGAAAGGTTATCACTTAGCATTGGCGACCTCCTTGCTGGATTTTTTTACAAGTTCTCCAACCGTGAGGTTTTTTGTCGTCAGGTATTTCTTAGCAACCCGTTTTAAATCATCGACAGTGATATTCTGTAATTTTTGAATATCTGTAAACACTTTTCGCCAATCGCCTCGTTGGCCCTGGGCCTGCGCCAATGTTCGGGCGATACCAAGATTAGAATCTAGTCCCCGAATCAGATTAGCACGAGCATTTGTGCGGGCACGATCGAGCTCTTCCTGAGTGACCCCATTATTTTTAACTTTTTCAATTTCATTAATGATGGTCGACTTAAGGGTATCAACGCTCACATTTCGATTAGGAACAGCCAGTGTTATAAACAGAGGCTTCAATTTTGTACCAGGGAAGCCGTTAAAAGAGGCTATTTGTAAAGCCGTTTCGTCATTTTCGACCATCTTCTTGTACAGGATAGAAGTCCGTCCACCGGATAATATGTTAGACAACAGTTGAAGTGACTGAAAATCCGGATTACTCTCAGGGACGGTATGATATCCCATTAAAAGAATGGGCTGGGTTTGTCCTTTCATTGTAAAATCACGTTCACCACGTTGCTTGGGTTCTTTTGTATATACAGGTGGCGGTGCCGGCGCTGCAGGGATATCTCCAAAATATTCTTTTGCCATTTTCTTAACCTGGTCTACCGTTACATCACCGGCAATTGCCATAGTTAAGTTGCTGGGCACATAATACTTGTTGAAAAAGTTACGTGCATCTTGCATTGTAGTTGCCGTAATATCCGAGTTCCATCCAATGGTAGGATGTTGATAGGGAGAGGCGGTAAAAGAGACTGCTTGAAATTCTTCTAATAGCCGTCCAATTGGGCTCGATTCGGTACGTCTGCGGCGCTCCTCACGAATGACATTTTTTTCTTTGTAAAATTCGCGGAATACAGGGTGCTTAAACCGATCCGATTCCAGACTAAACCAAAGTTCCAGCTTATTTTCTGGCAAGCTATAGAAAAACATCGTTTGGTCAGCGCCAGTACCCGCATTTAAATTTTCGCCTCCGTTGCGCTCAATAACCTGTGAAAATTCGTTATTCTTAACATACTGCTCTTCCTTTTTCTGAAGATCTTTAAACTGGCTCCAGAGGTTTTTCATTTTAGCAGAATCCGGCTCGGGACTATATTTCTCAGCAAGCCATTTTTGATAGGTCTGATCTTCTTTTTTCAGAACAGGTTTTTCAGCTTTCCAGTTCTTGGTGCCGATGTTAGGAGTTCCCTTGAAGGCCATATGTTCAAAAATGTGTGCAATACCGGTATGTCCCCGGGGCTCATTGATTGATCCCACATTTGCAAACGTGACCATACTAACTACCGGAGCCACCGGCCGTTTGATAACAAGAAAGGTGAGTCCGTTATCAAGCTTGAATTTGGTTACCTTTTGTTCAAAATCGCTCAGCGATTGGGCATTCAAGGAATGGCATAATACTCCCACCCCGAAAAACACAACCAGGAGAGCGGCGTAAAAACGTCGTAGCATCGTATCTCCTTGTTTTTATATTTAAAATTGGGAGAGCAAAATGCCAGAATTGGATTAATTTGTCAAAAAGTTAAGGAGTTTTAATAAATGAATTGGAATTCACTTTGCCTATAATATCTTTAAAGCATATTCTGCTTCAAACACATAATTGCCCCCAACTGTCGACCGATTCTCGTCTATCATTTTAAGACAGCGTTTGGGTAATTGCCGAACCACATCGGTTCAGGGACTATCTCTTCTTCATCGTTACTCCAATGCCCGAACTGTCCATAAATAAAAACGCCGTTTCCAGCTTTGGATTTTGGGTGATGGTTTTGATATAGCGCGGGTCCGGCCGGGGAGAATGCATGTTATGGGCGATAATGAGCCCGCCGGGTTTGACCAGCGGAAGCAATTTCTCAAGATAATCGGCGTAACCGGGTTTATCCGCATCCAGAAAAACAATGTCAATTGGTTCTTTATACTTCAAAACGGTCTCGTGGGCATTTCCTTCGACCAGTGTTATCAGATCGTCAACTCCCGCTTTTTTAAAATTTTTAAGGGCAATTCGAGCGCGTTCTTTATTAATTTCATGGGTATAAAGATGTCCGCCCGTCCTTTCTAGTGCCAAGGCAAACCATATGGCCGATTCACCGGTAGATGTACCGATTTCTACCACCGTCTGTGCATTGACGGCTTCAGTCAATAGCCTGAGAAGTCGTCCGTCGCGGTACGAGACATTGGCATAACTGGGGCCCTCCCGAATCTCTTCCATGGCCTTGAGAATTCTATCCTCTGTTTTATCTTTTGGCTGTATCGGACCTTTAAAAGGTTCTTCATTCGTGAACTGTGCCAAGGCTGGCGTTACAGTAACAGCCAGTAAATAGGCGGTGAATACCATAATCATTTTTCTGTTCATAAAACGTCCTCTTGATTAAATCTTTTTTCAAAATAACAACTATTACTAACTGGCAATTTCATAAAAATTAATAACTTATGCCAAAAATGTATCTGGATGCAAAATTCAGGTTTATGCTTATACATTTATGATTTTTATAATCATATGAAAAAATGAATGGGTTTCGATCTTGCTTTTATGACTTAAATTTTGTCATTGCCGAATCCATCCGGCAAATATTTAAGATATCGGTGGGAGCACATCTTAATTAGGAGTATATAATCATAAAAGTTGTGGAAGCAATAATAACAACTTGTATGTCGGCATCCTGCCCCATTCTATCGTCGATGCTATTCCATGGTTAATGTTCTCGGTTATGACCTGCAAACAAACTCAAAAAGAAGCTGATCAGGAAAATTGGGGCAGCAATGCCATTGTCAGCTAAAGATGCATATTCCAAAAAATAAAAAGATGCTGTAGGTAGTTTACCAAAAATCCTGTCGCTGAAAAAGTATCAAAATATGATTTGTTATGGAAAAGATTTCAAACCTACAATGAGATGAATCAAGCTATTTAAATGTATACGGCATTAAAAAATGCCAGGGTATATGCAATGGACTTAAGAGGTGGGGTGGGGAGTAAGTACGCGAGCTAAGATAATTAGCTGGAGACCAATGGTTTTACTATCTATGGAGATAATTTCTTTTGTTTTAAGATTTGGGTTATATAAAATTTATGCGCAAAAACGTGTCTTAATATGTGCCTTCCAAAGATATTAGAATGTTATGCAAATTGTTAAAAAACAATAGGTTAAGTTGGATAGTAAGTGTTATCTTATTTATTGGAGGTACATAATGAAGACAAATGCGATGTACGTCTTTAATTATTCCTAAATGAGCAGAACGAAGATGAGTGAAGGATAATCTTTTAAAACAGGATTACTTTAATCGATTAGTTAAAGTAACAAGATTGTTTTAGAATTAGCTGGCATTTCAAGTTAGTTCCCACAAGGATTTCGCAATCAACCTGTCGTATTTACAATTAACTTTTAAATAGGTAATCAAAAATGGTAAACCTGTTTGTTCGTCACAAAGTCAAGGACTACAAAGCCTGGAAGACGGTCTTTGATGGTTTCAAGGAAACCCGCCGGGAAGGTGGAGAGAAATCTTACCAAATTTTTCATCCTGACAATGATCCCAATAATTTATTGCTCCTCTTTCAATGGGACAATGAAGAAAATGGGCGGAAGTTTTTTAAAAGTTCCGCTCTTGAAAAGACAATGAAAAAAGCCGGTGTACTCGAAAATCCTGAGATTTATTTCCTGGATGAATATGAGCAAGGCAAGTTATAACTCTTAACTTATGCCGTTCTCTGATTTCTCTGCCCGGTTTGCTGGCAATCATGTTTATAATACAAATGAATAAAATTGATGTTTATGACTGATGTTGAGGAATTACGGAGAGCGGCGTTGTTACTTTTTTCATCGTAGTACTAATACCATCAGTAAAAATTGTCCGGCTTTTCATCTTCGAAACACGGGCATGAACTCTTTGATGGATGAGGCTTGGTTGCCGCTTTCCTCATTAGGGCGTTCCAGAAAAAGCTGATACGAAATACGGTCGGGGCGCAGATAACGCTTCTGGTAGTATACTTTCTTTTGACCTATAGTGCAGGAGAGCCGATCAATAACCAGCAGTGGAGTTATTTTTTTCACATCTAGATAATCGGCGATTTCTTTTGATGCACACTCTGCAGTAATATGATAACGACCGCTGAGAATAGGGATCTCATATTCCTGCTCAAGGATTTGGTAAATCGTTTGCTCCTGAAGGTCTTGGCCTTCAAGTAGCTGACCGTAAAAGATGGGCAGCCAGGTTTGGTCAAAAGCCATCGGTTCACCATCCCCGTACCGCACACGATCCAGTCGCATGAGGATTGAACTTTCCGATAGGCCCAAGAGGGAACAAAGTTGCTCAGTGGGCTCAACCTTTTCAAAGCAGATAATTTTGGAAGAGGCTTCCATTCCAGCAGCTCCCATTTCCTCGTCAAAATCGTGTAGAAAGGCCATGGGCTGCTCTATCTTTTTGTTACTTACGAACGAACCGAGTCCCTGTCGTCGATAGATCATATTATCATTTTCAAGGGTCTGCAAGGCATGACGAACGGTCACCCTGCTGACGTCAAATTGGCTCCCAAGTTCTTTTTCAGAAGGGAGCTTTTCTCCAGGCTTTAATTTTCCGGTCGTAATTTGATTGCGAAGCCATTCGCTGATCTGTTCGTGCCTTGGTTGATTGTCTTTTAATTCCATATGCCAAATAAAAATTCAAAAGTTTGGGAGATTGTATCGGATTTTTACCAAAATGTAAATATGCATTTCATCAAGCTTAATAGCATGCTGTTCACCGAGTTATGGTTTATCAGATTCAGGTCACTCCTTATTCAATAAATAGGTAATACCCTTACACTAATCTTACAAAACACCTCTAAGTTTTAATTAAATGTAGTAATATAATTCACATTTAGCAATACATGTTAATACATGTTGTATCATTTAAAAATATTTTGTAGTTTCATAATCGAAAGAAAAAACAGAAACCATATTTAATGATTTTTGATATGAGTCATTCTCATAAGGTCGGGGCCTTGCCGGAACGAATTCCGTCGGTTCTGGTAAGAAGCTTCGTCGTTGTAGTGGCCCTGGTGGTAGCCGGATTCTTTTCCGGCGCCGCTCAGGGACAAATTTCGAAGACAACTTCAGCACAGGAGTTACATATTAGTCTGGATGAGGCTCTCCGGATGGCACGAAATCAAAATATCCAAAACCAGTTGGCCGAGCAGGATATCAAAGAAATCCGCTCAAAATATCGGGAAACCAATGCGCTTTTTTTGCCACAGTTATCAGTGGAGGAGACCGCAATTTCCACCAATAATCCGTTGAATGTTTTTGGTTCATTATTGAAGCAGGAAGTTGTAACGACAGCGGACTTCAACCCGGCTACACTTAATAATCCTGACCGTACGGAAAATTATACGACCAGCATTAACGTTCGCCAGCCATTGTTTAATCCCTCTGGGATATGGGGGCGCCAGGCGCTCCATAAACAACTTGAAGCTACTCGGCTCAAAAAGGACCGGACTCGGGCCTATGTAGATTTTCAGGTCAAACAGACTTTTTACCAACTCATGGTGGCCGGGCGAAGAACTGGTATTATCGATACAGCGCTTGTGGCGGCAAAAGCCAACTATCAGCAGGCACACGATTTTTTTAAGCAAGGTATGATGAACCGGGCTGATTTACTGGCTGCCCAAGTGCGGGTAAAGCAGCTTCAGAGCGATCGTTCGGAAGCCGAAAATGCCCAGGATAATATTCAACGTCAATTTGCTTACCTGTTAGGGATCGATGAAGATAAAACTATTTATCCGGATGGAACGCTCGGGATGATACAATTACCTGATTCTGTTGCCAACTATAAGGCCTTGATCCTTCAGAGGTCCGATTTACGGGCTATGCAATACCAGGTAGACGCCTCCCAGAAGAAGCTGACTTCGTCGAAGTTTAATTTTGTGCCTTCGATAAACCTTTTTGGTAGCTATGAGTGGAATGATAATACTCTTCTTGGGATGGACGCCAATAGCTATATGGTAGGCGCTACCCTTCGGTGGGATCTGTTTCGTGGATTCAAGAATGTAAGCTCTATCGAACAGTCGCACGTGCAGCTGTCAAAGGCGAAATTGCATTATCATGATCAGCTTCGTCAGAACCGTATGAAGGTGAGTTCCGAGTTACATTCCTTGCAAACAGCTAGGGAACAGGTAGATATTGCCCGGGCAACGGTAGCCCAGGCCCAAGAAAGTTATCGTATTCGACATAACCGCTACAAACAGGGCATGGAACGTATGAGTGATCTTCTGAACGCTGAAGCAACACTCTCACAGTCGAAACTGAAACTGGCTTCGGCTCTTTTTAAATACAATGTACAGCTGGCTAAGCTGGAATTCCTGCTGGAAAAGGATCTTGTCAATTAAATCATCCCAAAAAATTAAGAAAACGACCTTAACGGAAAGAACAATGATAGAAGTAAAAAGTAGTTTTATAGGTATTTTGTTATTCGCGGGGATGTTATTCCTCAGTTCCTGTCAAGGGGACAAAAAAGATACGATTTCGGCTCAAAAAGGGCCCTCCGTAAATGTTACAGAAGTGGGGCTGACCTCTATTCGCAAATCGTACCAGTTTACCGGTTCGGTGGAAGGAGAGCAGCGGATCAACCTGAGTACAAAAGTGATGGGCAAAATTACAGCCTTGCCGGTTAATCTCGGAGATCAGGTAGCAAAAGGCGATGTATTGCTGCGTATCAAGAATGACAACATTATTGCACAACGCGACCAGGTGGAAGCAAATTTGGCTGAAGCAGAGGCCTCGCTGGAAAATACGCAAACTAACTACAAACGTATTAAAGCACTCCATGCCGACAGCAGTGCGACCCAAAAAGAGCTCGACGATATTTCTACCCAGCTGGGCGTTGCCAAAGCACGAGTAAAGGCATTGAAAAGTAAACGCGCTGAGATTAGGGATCTCATGGATTATTCGGTGATAGAGTCCCCAATCGACGGCTATGTGGTACAGAAAAATGTGAGCCAGGGGGATATGGCTTCCCCGGGTCAGCCGCTGCTGGCCGTGGAAGAGGTTGCGGATCTGAAAGTGCTGGTTTCGGTGCCCGCCTCCCAGATTGATCTATTCTCCAAAAGTGATACGCTGGATATATCGATTGAAGCTGCTAAAGCGCAATTTAGTGGGATTGTTAAAGCGATTAATCCTTCTGCAGATGCCATGAGTCGCCAGTTTGAGGTTAAAGTATCCATCCCAAAAGATGTTGCCAAACTACAAATTGTTAAGCCGGGTATGTTTGCGGATGTACGATTGCGAAAAGGAATGGACTCTTTGTTGATGGTACCTGATTCGGCGTTGGTCCGAAGGGGACAGTTGACGGGCTTGTATACGGTTAATGACAATAACGAGTTGTTACTTCGCTGGGTTAGAATTGGTCGGCACCAAAATGGAAAAGTCGAGATTCTTTCAGGTTTGAAGCCGGGTGAGCGTTTGGTGCTTGCTGGCAATCAAAAGCTGGTGGAAGGACAGAAAGTTACGATTCAATAATAAAAGAGATTACTTAACAGATTATATCATGAAGACTGGAATAGCAGGCAAAATTGCCAGTGCGTTTATTAACTCCAAGTTGACGCCTCTGTTGATGGTGGCGTTCCTGGCGTTGGGAATCTATGGAGCTTGGATGACGCCCAAAGAGGAAGAGCCGCAGATTAACGTGCCCACTGCCGACATCATGCTGGCCTACCCGGGTGCCAATCCCAAAGAGGTCGAAAGCAGGGTATCCATCCCTATAGAAAAAATGGTTTCCAACGTTGACGGCGTGGAGTATGTGTATTCGACTTCCCAGCCGGGCCGTGCAATGATTACCGTGCAGTTTTATGTGGGTGAAGATGTTGAAACGAGCTTGGTGAAGCTATACAACGAACTGATCAAAAATATGGATCAGATGCCGGCATCAGTGAGTCAGCCGCTGGTGAAGACCCGCTCGATCAACGACGTACCTATCATGACGCTTACGCTCTGGAGCAAGGATCATGACGATTACGAGATCCGGCGCGTTACGGAGGAATTGGATAAAGAGGTTAAGAAAATCAGAGATGTGGCTGCCACCCATATTAAGGGTGGTCGAAATCGCAACGTTCGCGTGTTATTGGATAAGAGTGCGATGGCTGCTCATAATGTGGATCCACTGATGATTGCCAAACAAATACAATCAGCAAACAGCCAGACCCAGTCGGGATCATTTAGTAAAGGCGATACCGAGTATTTGGTACAGACTGGTGACTTCCTGACTTCGGCAGAAGAGGTTCGGCATCTTGTCATCGGTGCACACCGGGGCAAACCTATTTATCTGGATGACGTAGCCAAAGTCGTTGACGGTCCGGAAGAGCCGGCCGAGTACGTCTCTTTTGGTGTAGGCGCGGCCGGTCAAAAGAATTACCAGGCATCGGTGGGATCTAACTACCCGGCTGTTACACTGTCTATTGCCAAACGCAAAGGCACCGACGCTATGCGCATTGCCAAGGATGTGGAAGCAAGGGTTAAAAGCCAGCAAGGGACACTGATACCGTCGGATATTAATGTCTCGGTTACACGTAATTATGGTAAGACGGCTTCGAATAAGGTGTCGGAGCTGATGAAGCACTTGCTGGGGGCCATCCTGGCGGTGACGATTGTCGTAGCCCTTTCGATGGGCTGGCGCGGTGGCTTGGTGGTCTTTGCCTCGGTGCCCATCACCTTTGCACTCACTCTCTTTGTGTACTACATGTACGGTTATACGTTGAACCGGATTACCCTGTTTGCCCTCATTTTTGTAACTGGTATAGTGGTGGACGACTCCATCATCATTGCTGAAAATATGCACCGGCATTTTAAGATGCGGAAACTACCCTTCATGCAGGCGGCACTGGCTTCGATTAATGAAGTCGGTAATCCGACGATACTGGCTACTTTTACGGTGATTGCAGCGGTGCTGCCGATGGCTTTTGTCTCGGGGTTGATGGGGCCTTATATGAGCCCAATGCCGATTGGCGCAAGTATGGCGATGATCTTTTCGCTCTTGGTGGCCCTGATCATTACGCCCTGGTTAGCTTACAAATTTTTAAAAGGAGAAAGTGAAAAAGCGGAAGCGGCCGGGGAGGAAGTGACATACAGCCTTGAAGAGACACTGCTCTATAAGTTTTATAAGAAGACGATGGATCCCTTGCTGGAAAGTCCCGCCAAGCGATGGGGTTTTATCGGCGGGGTTACGGTCTTGCTTTTTGCTTCGCTATTCCTGTTCTACTTCAAGATGGTGGAAGTGAAGATGCTTCCCTTTGACAATAAGAATGAGGTACAGGTTATTATTGATAGCCCGGAAGGCACAACGCTGGAGCGGACAAACGCGGTGGCTAAAGAGATTGCCTTGGGATTAAAAGATGTGCCTGAGTTAAAGAATTACCAGATCTATAGTGGAACTTCTGCCCCCATCAATTTTAATGGACTCGTTCGTCATTATGATCTGCGCCGAGGTCCGAATGTTGCAGATATCCAGCTCAACCTGGAATCAAAAGAAGAGCGATCTGATCAGAGCCATGATATCGCTAAGCGTATTCGTCCTGTTGTCGATCGGATTGCAAACAAATATAATACAAATGCCAAGGTTGTGGAAGTGCCACCCGGCCCGCCGGTACTGTCTACGCTGGTAGCCGAAATATATGGCCCCAATTACAATCAGCAGCGAAAGGTGGCAAAGCAAGTTCGAGACATGTTTTCCAATACCGACGGGGTTGTAGACGTAGACTGGATGATGGAGGATCCTCAACCAGAATACAGCATTGAAGTGGATAAAGACAAGGCAGCACTCCATGGAGTTTCAACAACCCAATTGGTAAAAGTTGTGGGCATGGCGCTTCATGGGCAGGATGTCTCTCACCTATACCAGGATAATGAAGTGCAGCAAGTTCCCATCCGATTGCAGCTGCCCGAAGATAAACGATCGGGCATTGAAGATTTAAAGAATGTTTATGTCCATGGTGCCGGGGGACAAATGTTACCGGTGGCTGACTTGGTCAAGGTTCATGAACAAACGCAGGATCGAAGTATCTACCGTAAGAATCAGCGACGAGTGGTGTATGTGACGGCTGATGTAGCCGGAGTCATAGAAAGTCCGGTGTACGCTATTTTGAATATCAGCGACAAGCTGAATAAGGTATCTGTACCCAAGGGCTATCAACTAAACGAGAGTTATACTACACAGCCTTCAGGCGATCAGAATTATACCCTGAAGTGGGATGGCGAGTGGCATATTACTTACCAGGTGTTCCGTGATCTGGGGGCTGCTTTTGCCATAGTTCTATTGATTATTTATATGCTGATAGTGGGCTGGTTCCAGGATTTTAAAGTACCTATTGTCATGATGATTGCCATCCCGCTGTCACTTGTTGGGATCCTGATCGGACACTGGCTGCTGGGAGCTTTCTTTACAGCGACATCGATGATTGGGATGATTGCCCTGGCGGGTATTATGGTGCGTAACTCCGTGCTGTTGATCGACTTCATCAATATCCGGCTGGATGAGGGCATCCCGCTGAAGCAGGCGGTAATTGAGGCCGGCGCTGTAAGAACGCGTCCTATCCTGCTTACGGCAGGTACTGTGGTAATCGGGGCTATAGTGATATTGTTTGATCCTATTTTTCAAGGACTGGCTATTTCACTGATGGGCGGGGCTATTGCCTCTACAGCCTTGACTTTGTTAATGGTTCCGCTAATCTATTTTATGACCGAACGAAAAGCGCTGGCAGATGAAACGGAATAATCCCAAAAAGGAGGTTGGTATGAAACTACTTATGTTAATGTGCATCGAAGAATATGCTAAAGATCTCAGGAAAATTTTGCTGCAGCACCAAGTACCCATTTTCAGTGAGACAAATATTGATGGCTTTCGGCTGGAAGAAGGAGAAGTCGCTTCTAATTGGTTTTCCAGTGGGGGCCGGAGAGGCATTTACTCACACCTGTTTTTCTCATTCCTTGCTGCTTCTAAAACCGGAGAGTTGATGAATACGGTCCGGGAATACAACGAAAAAAATGGAGATGGTCACCCACTGAGGGCTTTTTTACTGGATGTGGAAGAACACGTTTAGGTGTCCGACAATCTGAAACGAATGTTAAATCAAACAAAACATATAGCATTATGTTAGAACGAATTATCCGTGCCTTGGCCGGTACGCTGGTGACAGTGAGTCTGGTTTTAGGCTATTTGGTAAGTCCGTATTGGTTTTTGCTCACATTATTTGTGGGATTGAACCTATTCCAGTCGGCCTTCACGCAATGGTGTTTGGCAGAGGAGATACTCAAAAAATTTGGAGTAGCCTGTGAGGCGGGGTGCTCTGGGAAACGGGCAGCAACCAACGAACAGTAGAGTAATACCACAAATGAAAAACAATTATTTGAAATAATTATGCCGTAGAGATTTATCCCTAACGGGAAATTAACGATAGATTTTCTTTTGTTGAATGAAAACAAACTTGATTACATTTGTTTTGCAAGTGTTCTCTCTAACAAAAAGAAAAATAACTATCTATGTTTGACATATTGAGGCAACCCTGGCCCTGGTACGTAGGCGGACCATTGATTGGGTTGATGGTACCATTGCTGTTATATATCGGTAACCAATCGTTCGGCGTATCTTCAAGTTTTCGGCATCTGTGTTCGGCTACAGTTCCGGCGGGACTGGAATACTTTGACTATAACTGGAAGAAACATAAATGGAATATATGGCTTGTGGCAGGTATGATCATTGGCGGGTTCCTGGGAGGTTATGTTTTTGGCAACCCCGAACCCATACGACTGGCTACCGATGCCAGGCAGCAACTTTCGGCCCTGGGTATCCATGATTTTAATGGATTGATACCCAGAGGTCTGTTTAACTGGCATAACCTGTTAACGGTCAAGGGTTTTATGGTCATGGTAATAGGAGGTTTCCTGGTCGGTTTTGGTGCACGATATGCTGGCGGATGTACCTCAGGACATGCCATTACTGGTATGGCGACCTTTCAGAAGGCATCGCTCATATCCGTCATCGGCTTCTTCATAGGAGGTCTGATCGTCACCTATTTCCTGTTACCTGTCATCTTAAATTAATTATTAAAATAATGAGATATTTTTTCGCAGGAGTATTTTTCGGATTTGTTTTGATTAAATCAGAAGTAGTTTCATGGTTTCGTATCCAGGAGATGTTCCGTTTTGACTCCTTCCATATGTACGGAGTTATCGGTTCCGCAATATTGGTTGGAGCGGTCTCAATCTGGGTAATCAACCGGTTAGGTCTAAATGATATGGACGGAAATACCATGGAATTAAAACCTAAAGATAATAGTACAACCAAACGATATGTTTTTGGAGGGCTAATTTTCGGTTTGGGATGGGCTCTGACCGGAGCATGTCCCGGTCCGTTATATGTACTGAGCGGCAGTGGGCTGCTTATAATGGTCGTGCCACTGGTGAGTGCCATCATTGGAGCTTGGGTTTATGGATTGTTGCGGCCCCGGCTACCGCATTGAATACTAAATTTGAACTAAAAAAAAGATCATGTTTTTTAAACAGATTTTTGAACCTAAACTTGCGCAGTACACCTACCTGATTGGCTGCCAGGAAACCGGAGAAGCCATACTAATCGATCCTATGCGCGATGTCGATCGATACATTCGTCAGGCCGATGACGAAGGGCTGAAGATCGTAGCCGCTGCCGATACCCATATTCATGCCGACTATCTTACGGGTCTGCGGGAACTTGCTGAAAAGGGAGTGAAGATATTCGTTTCTGACGAAGGTGGAAGCGACTGGAGATACGAGTGGGTGGCTGCTAGTGATTATGATCACCGCCTTTTGGCCGACGGGGATGAGTTTAGTATTGGGAATATTCATTTTAAAGCTCTGCATACACCGGGACATACCCCCGAACATCTAGGCTATACCGTTGTCGACGGTGCAGGGGCTAGCGCTCCGATGGGCATGTTGTCTGGCGATTTCGTTTTTGTGGGGGATGTAGGCCGCCCCGACCTGCTGGAATCTGCAGCGGGACAAAAAGGAGTGATGGAATCCTCAGCACGTGAATTATTTCATTCCGTAGAGAAATTTAAATCGCTCCCGGAATATTTACAGATTTGGCCCGGTCATGGTGCTGGTAGCTCATGTGGTAAAGCGCTGGGTTCCGTTCCCGAATCTACCGTAGGATACGAATTGAGATTTAATCCCTCCATTCAGGCTTCGGACAGCGAGCAACATTTTGTGGATTTTATTCTGGAGGGGCAACCTGAGCCACCGCTCTATTTTGCACGGATGAAGCGAGACAACAGGGAAGGACCCAAACTGCTGGGCATGCTGCCTCAGCCGGAAAGATTATCTATGGATGAGTTTGTGGAGCGGGGCCGGCAGAAAGGAAGCGTGGTTATTGATACCCGGGAACGTTCGGCATTCATGGGCGGACATCTTCCCGGTTCGATACTTTCTACTTTCAACAAGCAATTTAATACCGTGGCAGGCTCCTATGTGCAGGAAAACGAAACTATTTACTTGTTGATCGACGATTCAAATGTGGAAGAGGCTGTTCGTGATCTGATACGTATCGGTCTGGATGATATAAAAGGTTATGTGACTCCTGCCGACCTGGAAGGCTATCATGATCAGGGCCATACGCTTGATCATATAGATACAATTGATTTCGAGGACGTTCGCAAAATTTTTGATAAGGAGGAACACCTGGTATTGGATGTTCGCAGGGCTTCGGAATATGAAGAAGGTCATATCGATGGGGCTTTGAATATAGCACATACTCGTTTGCTTGAACAAAAAAACATATTGCCGGTAGACAAGACTCTGCTGGTTCATTGTTTGTCAGGAGCACGTTCCTCAGTGGCCTCAGCCTTGCTGAGAAGAGATGGTTATAATGTTAAATATGTTGATGATCATATCGACAACTGGACCAAAAAAATAACAGATAAATAAAATATAGAGGCGGTATAACGGTCTCTTATATGACGAATAGGTATTTATGATTTGGGCTTGGATTGGCGCATTATTTATTGGTATTACTCTGGGTTTACTAGGATCAGGCGGCTCTATTTTGACCGTTCCGATGCTTGTTTACCTGGTGGGCGAACCTGAAAAAGTAGCGATTGCCGAGTCATTGGCAGTGGTAGGTATGATTAGTTTTTTTGGATGTCTCCCTTTAGCATTCAAGAAAAAAGTTCACTTTCGCAGCATCCTTTATTTTGGTTTACCTGGAATGCTCGGCACATATGGAGGCGCCCATTTGGCAAAATACGTGTCCGGCAATTTTCAACTATTAATTTTTGCGGGCACCATGTTAGCTGCTTCTGTCATGATGTTCAGAGATAACAAAAAGAAAGCGAATGTAGCCGACCCACCCCACCAACAAGTTTGGAAATTATTACTGGAAGGTCTTTTCGTAGGTGTGTTAACTGGATTTGTAGGCGTAGGGGGCGGATTTGTGATTGTCCCTGCACTGGTCTTGTTGGGTGGATTACCAATCCACCTGGCTGTAGGAACCAGCCTGGCCATAATATCCATGAACAGCCTTACCGGATTTATCAAATATCTGGATGTTCTTGGAGACCTTGATCTAACCATCCACTGGCACCTCATTGCAATTTTTTCTGTCATTGGTATTATAGGTAGTATCGTCGGAAAAAAAGTTGGAAATAAAGTCCCGCAACAGAAATTAAAGAAAGGCTTCGCACTGTTCCTTGTGATAATGGGGGCCTATATCATAATAATGAACGTTTAGTTTAGTATTAAGGGCCAGTAATTAAGATAAAATATCAGGACTCCTTGTTTTCCAGATATTCCTGGGTAATTTTTCGAGTTTGATCCGCTCCCATATATTTTTCCAGATCATAAAGGGTAACCCGTTTTTCTCCTTCATGGAATGAATAAGTCAGATGACCATTTTCGATCTCTTTTTCGACCTCACCGGTTTTCATATCTAACATTTCACCAACTTCTTCCAGAGAGAACATTGAACGCATAATACTAATATTTAGATGCTTCGACGTTAAAACGATTATTTCTTTCTCGCTTTAAAATAGAAAAAATCAACTTTTTTGTTAGTCTTAAATTAGTGGCTTTCGGGTAATTGTGCCAGGAATGGAAAAAATCTGTGCATTTTAGATCTAACTCATTTCCCTTATCTCTTCGTACCTGAAGCATGATACCAAGTGATCGTTAATAAGGCCTGTAGCTTGCATATGGGCGTAGATGGTTGTACTCCCTACGAATTTAAATCCGCGTTTTTTCAGATCTTTACTTAATTTATCTGAAAGATCAGTATTTGCAGGTACATCTGAGAGTCTCTCCCATTGGTTTTGTATAGGATTGCCATCCACAAAACGCCAGATATAATCATTAAAACTTCCGAATTCTTCTTGAATATTAATAAATTTCTGTGCGTTATTAATAGCCGAACGGATTTTGAGTTCATTTCGAACGATCTCCGGATTTTGAAGCATCTTTTGAATCTTTTGTTCATCAAAACGGGCAACTTTTTCAACCTCAAAATTAGCGAACGCTTGACGGTATCCTTTGCGTTTCTTTAAGATGGTGCTCCAGCTTAATCCTGCTTGTGCACTCTCCAGAGTAAGAAATTCAAACTGAATATCATCATTATGGATGGGTACGCCCCACTCTTCGTCGTGGTAACGTACGTATTCTTCGAAGGTGTTTTCGCACCAGTCACATCGGTTTGGCATAATTATCTTTGTGAAATGATTTTTAAAGTCTCATTTTTAGGGCGATCATAAGTAATTTTTAAAATAACGAAATCCAATGAGTTGGGAAAAATTAGTAAACCAATTTGCTGATAAAAGCAACATTAGTGAAGAACTGGCTAACCAAGTAGAATCATTGACACATTTTCTCGAGAAGATTGTTGATGAGAAAGAAGATGAGTCATTTAATAAAACATTAGTGGCATTTCCCCAGCTAGCCGCTAAGGCTTTTGATGAGAATGATGAGGAGGCATTTAAACAGGTTGAGGAGCGGATTAGTGATTTATCAGTAGAGCAAATTGCCAGCCTGTTACGGTATTACACTGTGTATTTCCACTTAATGAACTCTCAGGAACAGAGAGAAATAACCCGTATCAATCGTGAGCGAGCTATCAGGACTACTCCTGAATCTCCCCGGGGAGAAAGCATTGCAGAAGCGGTAAATTATCTTAAAAAACAAGGATATAGCGTTGATGAGGCTGCCGATGTTATTACCAAACTGGATATTCAACCAACCATAACAGCTCATCCAACTGAAGCACGCAGACATAGCGTTTTAGTGAAGCAGCAGCACATAACAAAAATGATTGATAGTCTCCGCCGTGAAGATTTAACCCCGGAAGAGCGTAAAGATAAGGCGATGGATATTCTTAACGAAATCCACCTGCTTTTGGCTACTGATGAGGTAAGGACGGAACGAGTTACGGTAGAGGACGAAGTTGAAAACGGGATGTTCTTTTTTATGAACTCTATCTGGAATACGATTCCCGTTTTATATGACGATTTGCACAATGCTTTTGAGACATATTATAATGAAGTTCCCGATTTCCCTACTATCCTTCGATATTGCTCATGGATAGGCAGTGACAGGGATGGTAATCCGAATGTAACTTCTGATGTAACCTGGGAAACAATTCTTGAACAGCGTGAAAATGTAATGAAGCTTTATCTTGAAGAACTGGATGAGCTTCGCAGATATTTAAGCATATCGGAAAGTAAATATCCCATTTCCGAGGGATTGAAAAAATCACTTCATAAGGATGAAGAGTCTGATCGGCTTTCTGAGCGATATCAACGTTTGTACAAGCAAGAGCCATATCGTCGAAAGGTTACGCACATGATGCACAAACTTCAGCATCATATTGATATGATCAATAATGGTAGTCAGGCTCAAATTGTGGAGGAAGCGCAAAAATACACTTCCGAAGATTTTATATCAGAACTGGAATTGATCGAAGGGAGTCTCCGTGAATCCGGACTAAAAGGAGTGGGCTCAGTTGGGAAGTTGCAACATCTTTTGATACGTGCTCAAACATTCGGTTTCCATATGGCTACGTTGGATATTCGTCAGCACAGTAAGATACATGAAGAGGCCGTTTCGGAATTACTGGGTGTTGCTGAAGTGACAGACAATTATGAGTCTCTTTCGGAAAAAGAGAAGGTTGAATTATTGAATAAAGAACTGAGGAACCCGCGTCCATTATCGCCGGTTAAGGCCCATCTCGGCGAACAAACCACAAAGATGTTGGATGTTTTCAAAGTGATTGATCAAATGTTGCAGCTGGATCCCAACAGCTTCAGCAATTACATCATTAGTATGACGCATGGGGTTAGTGATCTCCTCGAGGTTATGATTCTGGCTAAAGAAGTGGGCTTGTGGAGTTTTGAGGATAATAAAGTCGAATCTCCCATCAACGTTGTTCCGCTCTTTGAAACAATTGAGGATCTGGAGAAATGTGGTGGGTTTATGTCAGAAATTTTTGAAACTGAGCTTTACCAACGTCATTTAAAGGCACGCGGAAACCTTCAGGAAATCATGCTTGGCTATTCTGACAGTAATAAAGATGGTGGGTATTGGATGGCAAACTGGGCTCTGGAAAAAGCTCAGCAGAATCTCGGAGAAGTTTGTCGAAAATATGATATAGATTTCCGACTCTTCCACGGGCGGGGCGGTACTGTCGGACGCGGTGGTGGTCGTTCGAACCAAGCAATTTTGGCATTGCCGCCGATCAGTAATAATGGTCGCATCCGTTTTACCGAGCAAGGTGAAGTAATTTCTTTTCGTTATTCGTTATCATCAATTACCCATCGCCATCTCGAACAAATTGTAAATGCGATGATTCGTGTGACGATTGCCGAAAAAGATTCGTCTACAC
>Ga0102962_1000049_pt1 | contig 73311 bp, 57 predicted proteins | sample SalPonF2_C_D2_MG_FD_84519 | JGI IMG/M metagenome (GOLD analysis project Ga0102962, IMG submission 84519) | Salt pond soil microbial communities from South San Francisco under conditions of wetland restoration - Salt Pond MetaG SF2_C_D2_MG ...
TGCTGCACACTCGGTATGCTTACTGATGAACAGGCTGCTAAGTTAAAAGAAGCCGGGCTTTATGCCTATAATCATAACCTCGATAGTAGTGAAGATTTTTATAATCGTATAATTTCGACCCGTAAATACCAAGATCGTTTGGATACCATTGAACGTGTTCGGGAAAATAATATTTCGGTGTGTTGCGGTGGCATCATCGGGATGGGAGAAACCGATGAAGATCGTATTGAGCTGATTGAAAATCTAGCTACAATGCCCCATCATCCCGAATCAGTACCCGTTAATGCTCTGATCTCTGTTGAGGGAACACCGTTGGAAGAACAACCCGAAGTACCCTGGTATGATATGGCTCGCATGATTGCAACAGCACGCATTACTATGCCGGATTCGATGGTTCGTCTCTCGGCCGGACGGGTAAACCTGAATATGGAAGAACAGGCGCTCTGTTTTATGGCTGGTGCCAATTCTATCTTTACCGGAGAGAAGCTGCTTACCACCAAAAACAATGAGCTTAGTGAGGATATGAAAATGTTCGATATTTTGGGCTTAACACCTCGTGAGGCATTTAAGGATGCCAAAAAAGAACACATTCCGGATCGGGTTGAAGCTGCCGAATAACACTGATTCTATTACAAGACCTTTAATTCGACGGGTTAAATACTATCATAACCCGTCTCAAGGGCTTTTTAACGTACATCACGTCTTGCCCTTCACTATGACTTTCAGACCTGGTAACTAGGTGCCCTCTTCTTTAGGCAACCGTTATCCAGTATATCTAACTAAATACATTTTGGCCAGGATGATACATCTCTTATTAGATCAGTCTTCCGAGAACCAGCCAGGCAAACGCACCCGGTGATTTCTATCACTTGATACGCACCCTATACAATGAATGGCGACTCGTAATAAACAGGGTGTTTCCATCCGGTCCCCCAAATGCCAAGGTTGTCGGACGTTCAGGAACTTTTATCTCCCCTATTTGCTTGCCCTGTTTATTATACTCATAGATTTGTCCATCGGCTATATAGACATTCCCATCAGAATCGACGGCAGAATCGAACTCTCCCTTTTCAACAAAATAGCGAAGATTAGAAAGCCTGCCCTGCTTCCCAACATCTATCTTTACTGTGCGTTTTGCATACTCGTCAGAGGCGTAAAACGGTTGTCCCGGGTAGGCCTTAACAACTGCTACGGCACGGGCCAAATCATAATACTCTGGAATGTAAGTCACCTTGTCTGGAGCTACAAAGGAAGAATCCGGTTGGGATACGGCTATCTCATTAAAATCGTGGGAATCACGCCACCTGTTGGCTGGCATCAGCAGCTTGTGGATATCGCTCATTTGATCGGCCGACACCTTGGGTAAGAGCTGAATGGTTTCTGCCGGATGATCTGGATCGATAGCATACACCCAGGTTGCAAATCCGGAATTCCCCCAGCCACTGAAAGAGGTCCCCTTCGCGTCGGGCAACACCGGTACCGTTTGCTGTTTCCCATTTATCATATACCCGGGCTGTGGATCATACCGAAAGATGACCAACAAGTGCCCCTGTGTATCAAACCCTAACGACAGAGGTTTCCACGGGAAAGTGGCAACCAGTGATAAGGAATGATCCGAGGCCGACCATTTGTATATTCTGCGCATTCGTTGTTCACAAAAATAAACGTTTCCATGCTTGTCCTGGGTTAACCCCTCAGCAAATTCAAACCCAGTAGCCAAACGCTGGACTTGCCCAACTTTATTATTCAGAGCATCTCGCCGGGGTTCTTTTCCAGTAATATTCAGCCGTGCAAACTCCCAGGGACGTACCTGTCGATCCGTATTAATATCATAAAGGGGCAAGGTCGTGGTATATTTTATCTGAGAGTAGTTGTGCAGATTCAAAAAACGGATATCCTTACCGTTCCAGCTCCTGATCGAATATGGCGACGGGGTAGTCATGCGTATGACTCGGAACATAAATAAGTTCGCAAACATCATATGCTGACAATTGACCAAATCGATAGGCAACACGTCCGGGCTTTCTCGGCTTTCCTCTTCGAGTTGCAGGGCATATATCTTCCAGTTGGAGACATTCTTGAATATCGCTTCATTTCGCACGTGGTGCTCGATTGACATCCCATAAATATAACCAGGGGTATCAGTATTACTTATATATAACCCGGAGGTACTGTAGGTGGAGGCAGACCAGATATCCCGGAAAATTCCCCCTCCATTATTGGTTATCCAAAGACTCCAGTACTGATTGTCCCATGCCTCATCCTGACCTGTTTTATTAACCGGGGAACTCGGAGAACTGATCTGCTTGCGACCCCGATTCTGGTGACGGGGACTCACTGGACCTTTCTGCAAACTTCCATGTCCCCCTACAAACTTTACATCGTTCACGTAGGAGTGGGGTCCAGCCATCCATTTGCAGGCCACCGCACGATAGTTATATCCTCCCGTATTCAGTCCGATTCCCGTTAACATATTTCGTCCTCCCTTCGAGGACTCAAGCAGGGCTTTTGGTCCCCCAAAACCGCTAAAGGCCGGCGTGCTTTCGTCCAGCTTGAGTTGTGTAGCCCACGGATGCAACCCGATTAACACCGTATTCGGCTTCATTTTCAAGGTCCGGGAGATCCGGTACCAGCCTTCCGGTACATAGATAGTAGCGTATTTATCAATCGCCTGCTGAAAGATATCGGTATCATCGGTCACCCCATCCCCCTTTGCTCCCAGATCCTTGATGTTAACCCAGGTATTCATCGGAGGCAGAGAGGGAATAACATTTTTCTCCGACAGAGAAAAAGAGGTCAACGGCTCGATATCCAGGCTCGTCTTATCATGCGGAGTATCCGCCAGGTTATCCATCTGCAACCCGATAGTCATCTTCTTTACACGATACTGTTTTTGATTTACTTTCTGATCGGCTCTCCCTCTGCGATAATGCACCAAATCCTCCACATTCTTACAGTCTACATCTTGCAGATTGATCTGTGTATTGGCATTCCCCGGATTGCTTACAATCAGGGCCGCCCGGCTGATATTCTCCAGGTGAGAATTCTCCATATAAAGTTTCTCATTGTAGTCTGGATCGATACTAACGACGCTGGGAACATTCTTAGCATTCAGATTGACAATTGTTAAGCCTACCCCTTCGGTTTTGATGGCAGCAATACGCTGGTTTTCGAAATCCACATCCTCCATCATCATCTGCCAGCCATCCGAGGTTTTTGTTGTATAAATACCGTAATCACCTCCAAAAAACTTCACATTCTGCATTTCGTTGCCCACATCAAACAAACCAGCCTTACCCTGACCAATATAAATATTCACATTTTCCACGAAACTATGCTGGGCAAAATGGGTTCGCAGGGCCACTGCATTCGGATTCCCAGCTTTAATCCTTAGATTAATATTCGAGAGAGCACTATAAAAAGTCCCGGCTCCGGCATCACGGATATCAGACTTGTCATTGACAATATTATTCACAAACCAAAACATATAATTGGCTTTCCCTTTATCATCCGAGACCTCTTTTTGGTAACCCGGGGTGTTCCTGGCGAGGAAGAATTCCGGCCTCTGTTTTCCATAACCAATTAACCGAATAGCCTTAGGTATATATATCGTTTTACTGATTTTATACTTTCCTTCAGGAATAAAAATTATACCAAAATTTTTTTCTCTTTTTAATTGGTTTATCGCCTTCTGTAACGCATCAGAGACATCTACGCTGCCATCGGACTTTATGTTGAAATTCTTCGGGGTGAAATAAACCGCCTCATCATCTTTTGGCATTTCGGTATAAATCGAACCATCCTGGGCCAAGGCTCTCTCACTCACAAACACCAAAAATATTAATAATCCAATAAACCGGGAATGAAGGGGTATGCGCTTCATATGACTTTGAAATCTAAAATGTTACTTGATAACGATTTTAAATGGTAGTAAAAATCATTTTTTTGATATGCTAAATTTGAATTAAAGTAGCACGATATTTTAGTTTTTAAACGCTGCTAAGACTTTTTTACATGTTTTAATAACAAGAAAAATTCTAATCTTCATGATGACTTAGGCATCTAACTCCAAATAATATGTTTATCATAGCATTTCAGTTAATTACCTTAAATACTTACTTTGCTGTAAGAATACCGAACATGGTCTAAGTAACAGGAACAAATAGAAAGGTCGCAAATCATTTTTTACATTTCATACAAAATTACGGTTTCATGATTTTTATTTTATCACTCTAATCATTTTCAAATGACGACCGCAAAAAAAATATTAGGCTTAATTGGTTGGATACTGTTATGCAGTCTGGCAGGTATTTTTGGTGCTCAATTTGAGCCAGGCACTTGGTATCAAATGCTTCAAAAACCAGTCTGGACGCCTCCCAACTGGATATTTCCTGTTGTTTGGCCTATCCTCTACCTTTTAATGGGTGTTTCTGCCTGGCTCTTGTGGAAGATGGAAAAAACCTCTTTATGGCAGACTGAGTTTACCTGGTTTTTTGTTCAGCTCGTGCTTAATGCATTATGGTCGTTCATTTTTTTCGGGATGCATCTTGTAGGCACGGGACTTGCTGAAATTTTATTGTTGTGGATTTCCATTTTATTTACAACCCTGTTATTTTGGCAAAAGAATCGAATAGCGGGAATTTTGTTAGTCCCATATCTTATATGGGTTGGTTATGCATCAGCTTTGAATTTTGCCATCTGGCATTTAAACTAATTCTACTACCCGCATCATCAAACAAGGGGGACAAGTGAATCAACCATACGACTTTATTATTGCCGGAGCGGGAGCATCGGGCTTAAGCCTTGCATGGAAAATGCTGCATTCTCCATTGGGTGATAAAAAGGTGCTCATCGTTGATTCCGATCTTAACCCCAAGAATGATAAAACATGGTGTTTTTGGGATAACGATATTCCTCCATTTTCAAACATAATTTACCACAAATGGACTCAAGTTGAGTTCAGTGCCTATGGTAATCTACATTCCCAATCCCTTGCAGAATATCCATACTATTGTCTTAGAAGTATCGATTTTCGAAAAAAAATACTTGATGCTCTGCAGCGCCATCCTAATTTCGATCTCTTGGAGACCTCTATTTCCGAACTTGTGAATTCCGATTCCAAAGCCATCTTGTATTCCGGGAATGATTTTTATGAAGCCGACTACATATTTCAAAGTTGCTTTGAACCAGCCGAAATAAAAAAATCTAATCTTCGATATCCACTTTTGCAACACTTTTTGGGCTGGGAGATTAATATAGAAAAACCCTTATTTGATGCATCCACTTTTACCCTTATGGATTTTGATGAGACTTTTAAAAGAGGTGTGGGCTTCATATACCTACTGCCCTGGTCGAAAAAAACGGCTCTCATTGAGTACACCATTTTCTCCGATGAATTGGTCGACCAAGAAGTCTATGAAGAGAAGATTTCCCTTTATTTGAATAACCGATTTAATCTAAAGCCCATTGAATATCAAGTAAGCCGTAAAGAATTGGGCCGTATTCCTATGCAGGATCGTCCCTATATTCCCTGGTACAAACCTCGTATTGTCAACCTGGGGATTGCGGGAAGTATCACTAAACCTTCAACGGGATATACATTTAAGCGAATTCAGGATCATACAGATTCCCTTATCCAGGGCCTTATTGCTGATGGGCGCCCCTCCTTCAGTAAACCCTCGAAATGGCGGTACAAAGCCTATGATCTTTGGCTATTACAAATTATTCATGATCATCCGGTAGAGGCGCTAAAAGTATTTTATCGCCTTTTCCAAAACAATCCTGTTGATGAACTCTTCCAATTTTTGGGTGAGGATACCAATCTGCTGCAGGATCTAAGAATTATGAGCAGTGTCCCCTATCTTCCCTTTTTACGGGCTATATGGAAAACGAAGGGAAGACTTCGGGAACTCTGATTCTCCCTGGCTTTTTCAGACCCACAAAGTTTCAAAAACTTTGCGGATCTATAGAGACAGCTAATGAGCGTCGGATCAGGATAAATCTGGTTTTTATAACCGTAATTAACGGGCGTTCGAGCTAAGCTACACTTCCCGTCCGGACGCTGGATTTTCGGTCGGTCAGAGCACAGGCACTACAACGGAATCACGATGCCTCCGGATTTCGGGGGTATTGGGCCCCTTCCAACCCAATGGACGACAAAATCAGTCGGCCGGTGTATACTTCTAGCTTTCAGTTTGAATATGCGGTTTTTATATCGAAGTCAGGTTAATTAAGCTCATCCGTAATGTCATCCAGCGGTGGATCAAAATCTTCCTGAAAAATTTCGAATGGCACGCGATTGCTGACTTCCTCTTTCACATTACTCTCTTCAATCACTTGTTGATAAGTCTCATAACAATCCAAAGCATCCTTGAATTTTTGATAATCCTCATCTGAAGCTTTCACCCAGCAATCAATATCTTCGATCTTTGAAGATTTTAAATTAAACTTGCCTTCGCTTTCTTCCTCACTGAAATGAGTAAAAAAGGCCAATCGTTTGGGATAGTTTTTTTCTTCTCTCTTTTTCATATCACAGTAAACCCTTTTTACTACAGCATGACTCACTAAATGATCTTCGAATCCGCTAACCCCATGTACTGCATACGTCACTACCACATCCGGTTTTATTTTATTAATTTGATTGTAAATAACTTCTTCAATATCAGCAGGATCCATTTCTTTTAGCCCACTGTCGGGAAGATCAAACACCGTCATTCCATTTAGATCCAGCACTTTCTCCACACATTGCATCTCTTGATAACGGATTTCTCCCATCTCTTTCTTACTGACCCCCAGCCGAAACCGCTGCTTGGTAGCCTCCCCCCTGGTAAGCGTAAAAAGATATACTTCATGTCCTTGACGACGCTGAGTTGCAATTGCCGGGGCCGGACCAAATGATTCATCATCGGGATGTGGAAAGATGTATAATATTTTCATAAAAGTATCTACTTAAATCAATAATTACTAACAGGTTTGAAATATAAGCCAAAAGCTTTTTTATCGACAACGGATAGGGCAAATTATATAAATAAAATGCTATATCTCCATCTCGCAAATCATTCTGTTGAGTCTAAGAAGTAACCTATTATTTTAATATTCAAACTATTATATATACAAATAGGAAAAAGCCCAATCAATATAATCAGGCTTTCAAGTAATAAACCATCACCGATGGCATAACAATATGCTTTTTAGTTTTTCAGGCAGTACTTGCAGGAATCTTAATATCTGCATTCTCCAACTCCGGATTCTGAACACGAGTATCACTCTCTATAACCCCATCTCGAAGTCGAACGATGCGCCGGGCATGATTAGCAATATCATGCTCGTGAGTAACGACTAAAATCGTATTTCCCATCCGGTATAGCTCTTCAAAGAGCAGCATAATCTCTTCTCCTGTCTTGGTATCGAGATTTCCAGTAGGTTCATCAGCCAGAATAATTGACGGATTATTTACCAACGCTCGCGCAATAGCAACCCGTTGACGTTGTCCCCCGGAAAGTTCATTGGGTTTATGATCGATACGATCCCCCAATCCAACACGCTGTAACGTTTTCGTGGCCCGGCGATGACGTTCCGACGTTTTAATGCCCGAATAAATCAGAGGTAATTCAACATTAGACAAACAATTGGTACGAGGCAACAAATTGAAAGTTTGAAATACAAACCCGATCTCACGGTTTCGGACTTCTGCCAGTTCCGAATCTTCTAATTCGCTCACATCCTGACTATTTAGAATATAGGTCCCGGATGAAGGAGTATCCAGACAACCAATCAAATTCATTAAAGTCGATTTCCCCGATCCGGAAGGACCCATGATAGCGATATATTCATTTTCCTGCACTTCGAATGTAACACCGTTTAATGCCCTTACCTCCTGAGTGCCCATTTTGTATATCTTCATCAGGTCTTTGACCTGTATTACTGGTTTTGACATAATAATCTGCTATTATTCAGTTGCCAATTGTTCATATTTTTTATTATTAATCGTCACTTTATCGCCATCTGACAACTCTTTTGACAGTACACGATAGCTACCCACGACCACTTCCTCTCCGGCACTCAGCCCAGAAAGTATCTGGATATGAGTATTATCACTTATACCTGTTTTTACTTCCCTGCGATGAGCTATTCCATCCTTAACTAAAAATACAACTTTACGTAAATCCTCTTTGGGGATCATCAAATCCTCATCCGCTGAAGCACTATCTACCTTCTCCTCTTTGGTTTTAGAATTCTTGTCTTTGGCAAAATCACGAACGGTCACAGCCTGAATGGGAATAGAAACTACGTTCTGAGCTGTCTCTGTCTGTATATCTACCGTAGCCGACATCCCGGGTTTAAATGATGGTACAAATTTTCCGGCGGGGGCCTCCTGCGTGGCCTGCGCCATCATTTCATCACCCCTCATATCCAAATTGTGAGGCGTTGTAACTCTAATCTTTACTTCGTAATTGGTGACCTGTTCATTTGTTCCTTCACCTGAAATATCCGCAGAGTTTGCAATCTCAGTAACAACTCCCTTAAAAGTTTTATCAGGATAGGCATCAACTTCGATATTAGAGGTATCGCCTATTGATACATTTACAATATCGTTTTCATTTACCTGGACCTGTACTTCCATCTGGTCCATCTTTGCAATACGTAGCAATTCGGTCCCGATAGACTGAGTATTTCCCAGAACACGTTCGCCAAGCTCTACTGACAACTTGCTAATAGTTCCGTCGCGCGGGGCACGGATTGTTGTCTTCGCCAATTCTTCTTTAGCTTGTGCCAATTGGGCCTCGCTGCTCTGTACCTGATACCTGGCTGCTTGATAATTTGCTTTTTGTGCCTCGTAATTCGTCTTTGACTGCACAAATTCGGCATCCGAAATGGCATTTTTATCACGAAGCTTTTTATTCTTGTTATAGACTGATTCAGCCTCTAACAAATTAGCTTTAGCCTGTTGCATTCTCGCTTTTTGCGTCAACAAAGTAGCATTGGTCTCTTCAATTCGAGCTTGATAAATATCCGGTCGAATTCTAACCAACAAATCACCTTTTTTCACATAATCACCTTCCTTAATCGGCAATTCCGTAATCTCACCGGAAACTTCGGGGCGCAGGATCACTTCTACCTCGGGCTGCATTTTACCGGAAGCCGATACCTGTTGGGTAATGGTCTTCAATTTTGCTTGCGCCGTTTCTACTTCTTTAGCCGATCCATCTCCTCCGATCCAACCCAGTGATTTTGCTAAGACTGCACCAATCCCGAAAACGACAAGAAGCGATATGCTAAAAATAAGCAGCTTCTTAGTCGATGATTTTTTCTTTTTAGCCATGAAGATATCTCTCTTAAATAACTATTTATTGGAGTTGTATATTTTTATCCAGCTTGCCCAAGTAATAATTCAACAATTTTTGTTGAAACATAAATTGTAATATGGCTTGTGCCCGCTCCGACTGGGCTTGCACATATTGGGCATTAGCATTACTAAGTTCTACTAGCGTTCCGGCCCCAACCTGATAACGTTCTTTTTGCGTCTGATACGACTTTTCTGCTGCCTGCAGTGCTTTTGAAGTCGATGTTAATTGAGAAGCATACGACTGATAATCATTATAAGCCTGCCGTACCTCTTGCAACACACTATACTTTAAATTCTGATATTGAAGCTTGCTATTTTTATAGTTTACTTTAGAACTTTCAACATTAAGACGTGTATTCAAATTACTGAAAATAGGTATGTTAATGGAAAGACCTAAGTACTTTTGAACGTTCTGTGTGAAAAACTGATCATGAAAATTTACACTCGTAAAACCACCACCTTGCGTACGAATACGATAGGTATCAAAATAATTCGAATTTAAACCGAAATTCGCAGAGATCGTGGGAAAATAATTGGCTCGTGCCAGCTTTAAATCTTCATGATTGCGTTTAATCAATAACTTTTGTGCTTGCAAATCATTTCGGTTAGCCAAAGCCTGATCGATCAAATCGGATAAACTCAAATCTTGGGGAGCCGGATTCAAGTCTTCCAAATTTGGTGCTTCAAAAGCATAATCCTTTTGGGGGTCCAGCTGTAATGTTCCTATAAGCTGCGTTTTACTGTAAGACAAGCTATTTTCTCTCTGAGTAACGGTCAATTCATCGCTGGCTACCGTTGATTGCTGGTTATATAAATCTACCGTAGGACGTGATCCCACATCTACCTGGGCTTTCACCTGTTTTAGCTGTTCTTGGGCGGATGCTAAGTTTTCTTGAGCTATTTTAAGCAGATGTTGATTTAAAACGACTTGCAAAAATCCACTGGCCGCATTAAAAATAACGGTCTCCCGTGTCCTGCTTTCACTAGCTTTCTGGTAATTCTCATTTGTATTACTACGCCTTAGATTAATAATATTAGTAAATCCCTGAAAAATTGTTAGATCACCACTTAATCCAGCCGAAATAGAATTTCGGACTGTATTTTCCAATTGCAGTGTCGTATTGTTGAACTGCTGTCCCTTAGTAGTCTGGCCTCGCAAATTTCCGCTAACGGAAGGTAGAAAATTTGCCTTGGCTCCTAATATTTGTTTCTGTGCCAAGCTCAAATTATTGGCAGCTTGCTTTAACTGATAATTATTTTTTAAGGCAATATTGATAGCCTCCTGCAATGAAATCTTTACCGAATCTTGATTTTGGGGTTGTGCTTGTACGGTAACTGTGCAAAGTACTCCAACGATGAGTAACAGAATCCCTTTACGCATGTCTATAGTAGTTATTTATTTCTGATTAGTAATTCGTGTCTTTACACGAACTATTATATAAATAGTTACAGTGAGAGAAGATTATTTTACGTTAAAAAATTAAAAAAGGTTTCTAGTCTCCGGATTGTCCATTCATGGATGATAAATGCTCATCCGCCTTTTTTTCCAGTATTTCTTCGATATAGTCAGTTGCAAAAGAAATGGCCTTTTTGGTTGCTATTTTTTTCAACTCTCCGAATATGGCATCACTTACTTCACCTGCCGAAGATTTGGCATTCCCCGACTTCCCTTTATGGCCAACTAAGAACCCAAGCAACATCGAGGCACCTACCACTGGTAATGGGTACTTGCGAATCATCTGTTTGGGATTTAGGTTTCTGCTCATATCCGTACGGACCTTATCCAGAGAATTATCTAATTCTCTCTGAATTTGATTCAATTCTGCTTCCAGCTCTTGCTTCTTCTGCTCAAGCTCGTCTATATGATCTTTTGCCATAATATTTAGCTATTCTTCAACATTCTTTGATTTGGCCGATTCTATTTCTTTTTGTTTTGCTCTGCCATTTTCATTTTGACTGATGGCCTTGATAACCTCGCCCTCAAACCGCTCTTGTAATTTTTCGAAAAGACCACGTGGCTTGAGATATATAAATAATCCCCCAATAATTAAAAGCGGTAGTGAAACAAGGATAAAGCCTAAACTGAGGCTATCTAATAATTTTCCCAGAAATATGGCCAACGCAACTAACAAAAAGCTTACGCCCCCAAGTAATAAAAAAGCTCCAATAGTCCGTTGGACTGAAGCTGCCATCCACGCAGAAAGGTATTCTCCGGTATTCAGGATCATCAGTTCCATACGTTTTTCTATGTAGAGCTTCAGATCCGAAGAAATAGCCCGAAATCGCTGCCCAAGATGATCTTTGTTCTTCTCTTTCATGATCTAGTCTTCTGAACTCAATAACTTTCCTAAAATATACCCAATAAGTAACCCTCCCGCGACGCTCTTTACGGGGTGCTTTCGGATTAGTACTTCTGTTCTTTCTTTCAATTCATCGATACGCCTGGCCAGCTCTTCATCCTCTACTATTTTTCGACCGCGTTCAAGAGCATTGTCCAAACGCGCATTTAGATTTTCAAGTATCTCTTCATCCATAATATCTAAAATTATCAGATCTGCGGTAATATATGTTAATATATTATAAGGAAATATCGGGACATAACATACTATACTAAATGTACGAAAACGAAATTTTGCAGTTGCAAAATATGTATTAGTCACTGTTTTTTGCCTCAATCCAACGCCCCATATACTTGGTGCTAGCCATTGAATGATGCATTAGCATTCGTCCCATAAAATTTTCTAGTCGGTGATGTTCCAAATTCTCCCGGATATTCGCAATTCGCTCAAATAAATTCTGACCATACTCCAGCTTTGCAAATCGTTCATTGATAATTCGAATTCCGTTTCGCTGTGCACGCTCCCATTCCGATTGATTCGTAAAAAGTCTTACAGCTCCATTCACAATCTCCTCAATATTTTCAGCAATTTTGCCACTCCACGGCAAATCACCAGCCAGTCCCTCTGCACCAATAGGAGTTGTCACGCTAGGCGTACCGCATTGCATCGCTTCAACCAACTTCCCTTTTAATCCTGCTCCAATCCGCAAAGGTGCTAAACAAACCTTTGCCCCGCCAACAACTTCACCAGCGTTCTCTGCTCTCCCTTCAATATAAAAACCATTCTCCGGGGAATGTAGCTCCCAGGCTTTTGGGGATGGATATGCACCGTAAATATGCATTTGTGCCCTCTTCAATGTCTTTCGAATACGGGGCCATACTTGTTTTTTCAAATACAAAATAGCATCCCAGTTAGGTGCATGACGAAAATTGCCGATAGTCACAAAATGGTTACGGCTCGCATAAGGTAACCAGGATTGCATTGCCTCATCCCCGACCGGGTCTAACAAAAACGGCAGGTAATGCAGTATATGGGGATCGATCTCAAAAACATGCTGTAGCAGATCCATCTCAGCCTCGGAAATGATCAGCGACAGATCACAACGCAGAATACTGGCAATCTCTCGTTTGGCAATTTTAGCAGTAAGTAAATCGTGTCTTGAAAACTCATTCCCATTTTCAATAGCCTTTTGTCGGGCTTTACGCAGACAATGCAAATCTTCGGTATCCAACAGACGAAGCGCATCAGGACATTGCTCAGCGACCCGCCATCCGAATTGTTCTTCCGTTACAAAACGATCAAACATAACCACAGATGGCTGCAAATCTGCAACAACATCGTCAAAGCTGGAGCTGTTGATAGCAATATTTACGGTTTGAATCCCCCACTCAGTAAGGTCAACCATGTGTTCGGTTTTGGCAGAGGCACTGGCAAAAGTTACTTTCCACCCCCGCGACTGAAATAAAGAAATGAGCTCCATCATACGTCGACCTGCTGCCGAGGAATCCGGTTCCGGCCAGACATAACCAATAATGAGTACATGCTGCTTTTTTTCCATAGCACGAAATGTACCCACTTTTACATTTCAGAAAAAACGGAAATCAGATTTTTAAACGATTGGATGTTGCTAGTTTCCAGACTACGACATTTTATTCGTAGCGCAAACTCTCAATAGGGTCAAGCTGTGCCGCTTTGTAAGCAGGATAAACACCAAAAGCCAAGCCAATCATGAACATTCCAAAGAAACCTATCAAAATGGCCCAAATAGGAATAACAGGATTCGTATCAATCCACAAGGCCATGCCATTCCCGGTTAGTATTCCCAGCGCCATACCGATAATCCCTCCCAGCTGACAAATAAAAATAGCCTCTGCCAAAAACTGAGAAACGATAGCACGTTTGGTGGCTCCCACCGCTTTTCGCAGCCCGATCTCCTTGGTACGCTCGGTCACGGAGACAAGCATAATATTCATCACTCCTATACCGGCGCCAAATAATGTAATTCCACCTATAACAAACCCCACAACATACAGTATAAAGGTAAACTGATCGAAAGTACTGGCCAGAGAATCATTCGTCTCAATCTCAAAATCATTTTTTTCACCGGGAGCCACCTTACGGATAACGCGCATAATTCCTGTAATCTCATCAATAGCTGCATCAATAAAATTCATCCTCGGTGCCTTTACCTGTATATCTATATTACGATCACCTCCATAAACAGCCATTGCAGTGGTGTAAGGTATAATTACGAGGTTGTCCAGTGATTGACCAAAAATACTCCCTTTCTTCTTGAGAACGCCGATTACCTGGTACTGGTGTCCGCTAATTCTGATAGCCTTGTTGAGTGGATACTCCGTTTGAAAGAGATCATCACGGACCTCGCTGCCTATGATCGCAAACGGACGTCCATATTGAATATCTTCCGAAGAAAAATTCCGTCCATCCTGCAGATCGTATGCATTATTGCCAATATAATATTGATTACTGCCCACGATTCTGACCGTCGGCTCCGTTTCCTCATCCTGAAAGCTTACTTTTGTTTGATCAAAAGTTTCGTCGGGACTCACATCTTTTGCCAGCCGAAGCATCTCTTGCAATCGTTTAGCAGTTTGAAAAGTGATATCTTTTCTATTCCGCAAATTCCGCCGGTCATCTCCAATCCTTACTGAAGGTGTCTTGGAAACGTTAATGACATCTCCCCCCATAATACTCATCGTATTCTGGAAAAAGTTATCCAGTACGGCCACGGCTGTCGTAGATACGATTACAGAAAACACTCCAACAATAAGAGCAAGTAAAGTCAGAAAAGAGCGAAGCTTGTTTGCCCAAATGGAGTCAAATGCCTGTTTAAAAACTTCCTTTAAGTTCATTTTCTTATTCGTATCTGAGTGATTCTATAGGATCCGATTTTGCTGCTTTATAAGCCGGAATAATTCCGAATATTATCCCTACCAGAGAACAGAGGACAAAAGCAGCAACTACTACGCTAAGGTCGATAGAGGCAACAAAAATTTGGTTAATCAGCAGACTGAGTGGGTAGGCCACCGCTAATCCCACAATCCCCCCCATCAGACACATTGCGATAGCCTCAATCAAAAACTGGTACATAATTTCCCAGGCTTTCGCCCCCACTGCTTTACGAATACCGATCTCTTTGGTCCGCTCCCGTACCGAAACAAACATAATATTCATCACCCCAATACCACCAATGATCAAAGACAAAGCTGTCAACGCTCCCCCTACTAAATATAATCCAGATTTGAATGATTCTAGCTGGGCCTTAAATGCCTCAGGTTTGTTGATCTCAAAATCATCCTCTTGCTTGGCATCCAGTTGACGAATACGTCGCATAATGCCTTCAATCTCATATTGACCTTTTTTCATGATCTCTTCACTGGGAAATTTAACAGCAATCTGGATACCACTCCTCAATCCGAAAATCTGTCCATAAGCACTGATAGGAGCAATTGCCCGTTGATCCATATCTCTCAGACCCAGAAACTTGCCCTGTTTCTCGAGTATGCCAATTACACGAAACTTCTGTCCCTGTATACGAATTTGTTTGCCAAGTGCATCTTCATTTACAAAAAGTTTCTCAGCTATTGTGGCCCCTATTACTACCACTTTTGCTCCTCTGCGAATTTCTTCGGATGTAAACGCACGTCCCCTTGCAATATTCAAACCAGCTGTATCGAAATAGCGATTTGTGACCCCCGCCATATATACTCCATCAACACTCAAATCTTTATGACGCATAGAAGTACCACGAGCAGCTTCTGCGGATACGGCTGATGCCAGCCTGCTGTATTCTCTGATCTCATCAACATACCGCAATTTCATATCCCTGCGGCTCCGATACTTCCACCATTTGTAATTGGGTCCCCTGTTCCAAGGTTGCTTTTGTACATAAATTATATTCTGCCCGATCATAGCCATGCTTTTATCAAATTCTGCATCCATTCCATTGCTAATGGCATTCATTAGCGTGACCATCACAATGCCGATAATGATGCAAAGCGTTGTGAGAATGGATCGGGTCTTATTGATCCCTAATGCGCCCAACGATATTTTAAATCCTTCCCATGAGCTATTTATAAATCGACTTATTTTAGACATGCCCTCTTAGGCTTTAGTTTTTAACGATGTCTCTCGTACGAAAAATAATTTAAAACGTTACAATTAAATTTCGCTTGATGAAATTTTAGTGATCCATCAAATTTAACCTATATTATACGGCAAAATAAAACAAAAAATTACTATGAAACTTAATGTTTTAGCTTTAGCGGCTCATCCTGATGATACCGAACTTTGTTGTGGCGGCACACTCGCGGCCTTAGTAAATCAAGGAAAAAAAGTAGGGGTCATTGACTTCACACAAGGTGAAATGGGAACTCGTGGAACGCCTGAACAACGCCTTGAAGAAGCATCAAACGCTGCTGATATTATTGGCCTGGAGATACGTGAAAATCTGGGACTGCCAGATACTCAAATTACAAATAAGCGTGAATATCAAAAAAAGATTGTTGAAAAGGTACGTGCTTATCAACCTCATGTATGCCTGGTTGGGGCTCCGTCAGATCGTCATCCCGATCATGGAAATGCTACACAGTTGGCATTGGATGCCATTTTTATGAGTGGACTTACAAAGTTTGAGAGCCAAAATAAGGATGGGAATCCACAAAAACGATGGCGTCCCTCTCATATCCTGCATTTCATGCAGGATCGTCCATTTAAGCCGGACCTTGTTTTCAATATTACCAAAACTTTTGAAATCAAAAAAAAGGCTATTCTCGCTTTTAAAACGCAATTCAATGTAGACGAGCCGGGAGATGAACCGGAATCATATATATCGAGCAAGAAATTTTTCAAAAATATCGAAGCCCGGGCTCGTCATTACGGACACTTAATTGGTGCTACGTACGGAGAGCCTTTCAAATATTACAATGGTCCTATTCCCATGAAATCCTTTGATGCTTTCTTTGAAACCGATCCCATACGATAGCTCAAATTCAACCGATTAATATTTCCAGCCAATCAATTCTTCTATTTTACTAAGCGATAATGGCTTACGCTTTCGGATACCTCCATTAAGCATATCCGAATAATATCGTAAAGCCATGCTAAAACGACTAGAATTTTCATCTCCTTGTTCCTCAATAATGAGAGCCATCTGATAAAGCTGTATAAGCTGTTTAAAAAGAGGTTTAGCTGTCGCTTCAATCATTTCACGGTCATCGGATTCCTCTAGTGACTTCCAAACTTTTATAATTTTATCCAAGCTATCAATCATTAATTTTCCATATTCCTTCGATCCGCTGGCGGCTTTTTCTATAGAATCGACAACGATCTCCATACCACGAGATTTTTGTGTTGCCCGAAGTATATCCAACACAATGATGTTACCCGAACCTTCCCAAATGGGCAATACATTAACATCTCGCAAAATCCGTGGCATAATAAAATCTTCGATATAACCATTGCCGCCCATCAGTTCCATACACTCACGGACCGAATATACAGCCTGTTCGGCCAGCCACCACTTAGACATCGGGGTAATCATCCGCAGTAATTGTTGCTCATCTTCATCACCTGATTCTGCACCATCCATCGCCCGAAGTGCTCGCCAGACCAGCAATAAATCCCCAATATAATTTGCTCCGAGCTCATAAAATTTCTCCCGGATCAAAGAATGTGTAACCGCCCTTTTACCAAATGTATTACGATGATTTAAATACTGCCAAGCTTCTACGATTGCCCGGCGCATCCCGGACAATGCCGCCATTGAATTGTAATTTCGCGAGATATTGATCATCTGAGCCATTAGCTTAAATCCCTCTCCTTCCTCCCCCAGTCGCATGCCAACAGTATCATGAAAACGAACTTCCCCCGTTGCCATAGAACGAACGCCCAATTTATCTTTGAGTCGAATTATTTCTTTGGGATTTTTCCGTCCATCCGGCAACTGTTTTTCAACCAAAAATAAGGAAAGTCCTCGTGTACCCTTTTCGACGGGACTTGTCCGAGCCAGCGCCATAATCACATCCGCATTTACATTACTACAAAACCATTTTTCGCCATTAAGATGATATTTCCGACCTTCAATCCGCTTTGCTTCGCTAAGATTCGCCCCCACATCCGAGCCACCCGATTTCTCGGTCAAAAACATCGCCCCGGAAAATAATTCATCACTTTTTTTTGCACCCAACCGGTACAGCAGCCGCTCTTTTTCATCCCCGGAAGCATATTGCTCGATAAGAAATGCCGCGCCATCAGTCATGCAGTGGGGGCAATATTGCCCGAGTTCGCTCATCGCATATAACTGTCCAACCGAAAAACTGAGCTGATTCCGCACATTATCAAATTCTTTGACTCTATCAGGATGATATTTCATAAAGAACATCTCTGATTCAGCCGCAATATCCATCAATTTCCAGTAGGCTGGATGAAATAGAACTTCATTAATGGGTTCCCCCAGTTTAGAACGCTGCTTTAGGATGGGAGAATTCTTGTCGGCCTTTTGGGCAAGCTCATCCATTGAGTTGGCTGCGACTTCTCCCAACCACTGCAGTTTATTTTCTAAATAATGGTAAGCCTCCTCAGGAAGGTATTTTTGAATATAATTGCGAAAAATCAGATCACTCTCGAAGAAATTGGAACTCGTGTGGTAATCGTTGGTAAGCACTTGGTTGTTGGGATGGGTCATTGGCTAACCTCCTGCAATAGTTGAAGTATTTAACTCATACAAATACAATCGTACTTTATCATTAAGGTACAAAGCAGGCGGTTTTAAACCAATTGCTTCCAGTTCAACTAAAGGATGATAAAATAATTTGAGTTTGACCTAATATTCAGTGCATAAAATCGAATATACTATTCTTAAAGATTAGCGTAGTAGTGGGACCCGGGAATAATTGGCAACCATTTTTGAAAGGGTATGTTCTTCTTTTCTAAATAAAAATTCTTATCTCGATAATGACGTTAAAATAAGATCCGCAAAGTTTTAATCACTTTTGCGGATCTTTACAATTGGAAAGAGATTGAAATTACTTATCCGTCAAAGCCACCACACCTGGCAGATCTTTGCCTTCCAAAAACATAAGGCTTGCGCCGCCACCAGTAGAGACGTGAGAAACCTTATCCTCGAGCCCCGCCTTTTTGATGGCTGAGGCAGAATCTCCGCCGCCAATAATAGTAGTTGCGCCCTGTTCAGTTGCCTCGGCCAATGCTTCGGCAACTGCAAACGTGCCATCTGCATAATTATCCATCTCAAAAACACCCATCGGACCATTCCAGACTACCGTCTTAGCCTTTTTGATGATATTGCCGAATGAAATAGCAGACTCCGGTCCTATATCCAATGCCATCCATCCGTCTTCGATGCCGTCTTCGCCAACGACTTTGTGCTCGGCGTCATTTTTGAATTCCGTGGCAACTACCGAATCTACCGGAAGCAGAAAATTGATACCCTGCTTTTCAGCATTCTCTATAATCTGTGAGGCTAAATCCACTTTTTCATCTTCTACCAATGAATCTCCAATGGGTAATCCTTTAGCCTTATAGAAGGTATAGGTCATTCCACCACCAACGATAATGGTATCCACTTTGTTAAGAAGATTTTCAATTACGCCGATCTTGTCAGAAACCTTAGCTCCACCCAAGATTGCCACAAAAGGTCGTTCAGGATTATTCACAGATCCACTTAGGTATTTGATCTCTTTTTCGAGCAAAAATCCCGAAACTGCGGGCTGTATAAACCGAGTTACCCCTGCAACTGACGAATGTGCCCTGTGGCTGCTACCAAAGGCATCGTTACAAAACAAATCCCCATGTGCCGCCAGTTGTTTACAAAATTCTTCGTCATTGGCTTTTTCGCCCTTATGAAAACGAACGTTCTCCAATAGAACGATTTCACCGGCTTTAGCTTTCTCAATCACCGAGGTAGCTTTCTCACCGATACAATCTTCGGCAAAATAGACTTCGGTGTCTACGAGTTCACGCAAATGCTCGGCTACAGGACGAAGGCTTAGCGAATTATCTACCTGCCCGCCGGGTCGCCCCAAGTGGCTCATTAAAATTAATGTACCACTGTTTTCAACGACATAATTGATCGAAGACAGAGCCTGTACGATTCGGTTATCATCTGTAATTTTGCCATCCTCAATAGGGACATTAAAATCCACACGCATTAATACTTTTTTGTCTTTTACATCGACATCTTTGAGTGTCATTTTTTCCATAATTCTACTAATATACTTGTGTTGCAAATAATTTTTAAGGGGGAATTTACCAGCTTATTGAAAAGCGTCCAAACCCTCCGTCAAACCAAGTGGGAGTGCCCGTAGCACGAGGACGACCAATACCGGATTGTTTGTCCATATCCAAATCGTAAGAAAGCCCTGCCAACAAATAAAAATGTTCATTAAAACGATACCCTATTGTGTAAGTCAAACGTTCGCCTCGATTTCTAATAATAGGATATGCTAGTCGGAAAGTGTAGCTTTTTACCCCATTTGAGGCTGCTTTATCCTGCGGATAAACGTAATCGGCATGAAACTCAAGACCTGTCTTAAACCCAGAATGAACAGGATCATACAATAGCCTGCTTTTTATCTTAACCCTTTTTTCATGATAATGAAATGGGATTCTTTTAAATCTGCGGGCTAACAAATCACCAGGTACTTTCTTTCCCTGCAATCGATCGATATTATATTCGTACCAAATCCACTGTTCCAGACGGAATTTATGTATCCGGGTTGCCGCATAAAAACCAGCTCGATTCTCAATTTGCCAGTTTCCAAACTTCAAATCATAATTGGAGGATAGGATAGGATTTCTCTTCAATTTTGAAAAGGTACGCTGGAAGGTAAGTCCGGTCGTAAAATATTGGTTGGAGTATTCTACTAATGCTCCAATATAATGCGCCCACTCTTGGTCAACATATTGAAGAGAATCGGGGTGATCATGAACTTTTTTGCGGGATTTCGTTTGTAGCCCCGCCAAAAATTCTGCTTTCAAGTGCCGGGATTTTGGACTTATCAATTTCACAGAAAAAAGCTCCGGCCGATTGAAATATTTGTGCGTCACATTATACCGTTGGTTATATCTATTACGGCTGTTGGCAGCCAAACCCTCTATGATATTGCTTGGCCAATCAAGGAGTGTCACATTAAATTCCATCATTCCGTCGGTAAAATTGCCATAACGATAATAGAAACTAGCATCCAAATCGGCTTTCTCGTTGGTCAGTGTATGCTTAACGCCAACATGATGTTTTTTTCCAAATTTGTGATCATATCCAAGGTAAAACATAAAGCGATTAGCGCGAATATCCTGTGTCTGGAATCCCTTTATTGACAAATTGTTTCGTTTATCAAAATTGTAATCGTTTTTTATCCAATTTTCCATAGCAAAATGTGTAGCATTCAAACTCCCCATAGAAACTCGGTAAGCACGATCTGCTTTTATCCAGCTATAATCATCTATAAGCGTAAAACGATAGGTCATCAAGTCGATCTGATGCTCCGGACTCATCTTGTTGATATGTACCCGAAACAAACCACGATCATAATTTGTGCCTCCATAATCGTGAGTTCTGTCCAGCATAAAGTTACGAATGCGTTGTTCCCAAGCCAATAGTGTAGCATGAGTCTCGGACTCCTGAGCTAGTACTAAATGTGGCAAGCAAATTTTAATTATCAGAACAAGAAAAAGACAAAAAACTAACTTGGGGAATTTCAAAACTGTAATAGACTGTGATGATTTTTCACAAAAATACTTTTTGTAATCGTACAAGCAAAAAATTTCTTATCAAATATTTTCATAAGGCCCAAGAACCATGGTTGTAAATTCTGTTTTTCTTAGCATTTTTAAATATCTTATACCGATGAAATCAGCAATTGTAACTAAGGAGGGTCATGGATACTGTTTATTTTGATCACGCTGCCACCACCCCAGTGGATGAACGCGTAATTGAAGCAATGAAGCCCTACTTCACAAAACACTATGGGAATGCCAATTCGGCTCATCAGCTAGGCAATAATGCAAAAGTTGCCGTTGAAGAGGCACGTGAACAAATTGCTGAAATACTAGGTGCAGAACCAGCTGAAATTATTTTTACAAGTGGTGGTACCGAAAGTGACAATTCGGCCATTAAGGGAGTCGTGCAGGCTACTGAGAAAACAGAGATCATCACGTCGCCGTTGGAACATCATGCTGTATTACACTCAACTGAAGCTTTGAAACGTCATGGTGTAACCCCCATATACATCGAACCGGACTCTAAAGGAGTTATCCATCCCGAGCAAGTGGCAGAAGCCATAAATGACAATACAGCTCTTGTTTCATTAATGCATGTGAATAATGAAATTGGCACTATTAATCCGTTAAAAGAAATTAGCCAAATATGCCGGGAACAAAACGTTCCCTTTCATTCAGATACGGTGCAAAGTGTAGGCAAAATTCCAGTGAAGGTGGACGAACTGGGAGTTGATTTTCTGAGTATCAGCGGTCACAAAATTTATGGCCCCAAAGGAATCGGGGTTCTTTATATGCGCCATGCGACCCCTTGGCTACCTTGGATGCATGGAGGGTCGCAGGAACGCCGTCGTCGGGGCGGCACCTTAAATGTGCCGGGTATCATTGGTTTGACAAAAGCGCTGGAATTATGTGTTGATGAGATGGAAAATCATCAAAAACATTTTCAAAAATTACGAAATCGACTGATATCCGGGCTCGATAAAAAGTTTAACGGCGTTTATCAAATCAATGGCGATACTAAAAACGGGATGCCTCATATCATCAATATCTCCTTTATTACTCCGGATGGAAGCGGTGTTGACGGTGAGATGCTTTTGCTCAACCTGGATATGGAAGGTATCTGCGTGTCTAATGGTTCTGCCTGTACTTCCGGTGCTTTGGAGCCCTCTCATGTACTTCAGGGCATTGGACTTAAGGATGAAATTGCCAATTCCAGTATCCGCGTCAGCCTTGGAAAAGATAATACCATAAAGCAAATCGACTATTTCCTCGAAAAGATTGAAGGGATCGTTCAACGAATGATGTCAACTGCAAAAGCATGAGTAAAAACAGACGCGTTTGTGTATTTTGCGGATCCAGTAAGGGCCAAAAATCGACTTTTACCAACCAAGCCCGGAAATTGGGCTACGGGCTAGCCTCGCATCATATCGACTTGGTTTACGGCGGTGGTGCCATTGGATTGATGAACGAAGTGGCCAATGCTACACTGTCCCGTGGTGGACAGGTGCACGGCGTCATTCCAGAGCACCTTAGCGATCTGGAAATTGCGCACCAAAATTTGACGGCTCTCCATATCACTGACACAATGCACGAACGTAAAGCCATGATGGCCGAACTTTCGGATGCCTTTATCGCCTTACCCGGCGGATTCGGTACCTTTGAGGAACTGATGGAAGTGATAACCTGGTCACAGCTGGACTTACACAATAAGGAAGTCATTATATTCAATATCAATGGCTATTACGACAAACTCATTTCATTTATCGATCACTCCGTGGATAACGGATTTATCTCACCTGGAAATCGGAATACATTTAAGGTAGCCCAAAGTGTTAAGGAGTGTCTCAATTTTCTACCTTTCTATGAATAAATTTGGGTCATTTATGATTATTCTTTTGGGAATTTCCTTGCTTGATGGCTGCGGTTCCCGGCCTTCCGACATTTCAAGTATAAAAACGGTTGAAAACCCGTTACCATCCTGCCCCAAATCTCCGAACTGTGTGCGCATCACCAGGCAAGTTGAAGCCCCCATCAAAAAAGTTTTTACCGCATCCGAAAAAACAGTACAGAATATGGGCGCAATAAAACTCAGCTCAGATAAAAATTATAAACTGCAAAGTGTTTTCAAAGTGCTGTTTTTTAGGGATGACTTTGCCCTACAGTGCACGAAACGGGATTCTGAATCAACGTACCTGCATATTCGAAGTGCCAGTCGTGTTGGATATTCAGATCTTGGTGTAAACCGAAGACGTGTAAAAAAATTCCTGAAAAACCTGCAGCTTAACCTACAATAGACAAGAAAATCACGCCAAAAGTTGAGAGAAACAACGATTCTAAAAAGGCCTTACCAATCCTAAAAAAGTATTTACTACCACAAGTAGATATACCACTAATGAAAGACGATAAGCACTAGCCCATTTTTCGGATGTTTCAGTGCTTAGTACATTGTCATCTTCCTGTTTAAGCTGCCTCTTAAACGCCACACTACGCTTGATAGATAGACCAACAAATATCAAGATCACAATAAAAATTATTTGCTTTACTGCCAGCCACCCAAATTGTTGAAAGTTAAACCAGCCCCACTGCGGACCACCCGGTATGGATACCATAGCCGGACCAGAAATTAAGATACCCACAGCACCTACATGTGCACCAATACTAGTAGCTAAACGCTCAGAACGCATATATCGTCGTTTCTGTACTGCATCTTGTTCATTTCTAACTTTAGTGGCAAAAAATACACTTACCACAAACGCAATAAGCCATGAGATGTACGAAATAGTGTGAATCCAAAGAAAAATTTGATACAACATAAGAGAGCAATAATAATTAGAATTAATTTAAGCCGTATTAGCAAATATGTCCTCAATTAAGTGATGGTATTTATCTTCGACAATACGGCGTTTCACTTTGAGTGTAGGCGTTAATTCACCGGATTCTACCGTAAATTCCTGAGGAACAATACGAAAGTCCCGAATCTTTTCGTGGGATGCCAACTGTTGTGAATAGCTACGAACTTCTTGACGGTAGATATTTTGAATATCCTCCTTTTTTATAAGCTCTTCAATAGAAGAGTAACTAATTTCTTTTGACTTAGCATAAGACTCAAGTACTTCAAAATCCGGCACTATTAAAGCCGCCATGTAGGGCTGACGTTCTCCAACAACTACCAGCTGATCTATCCATTTACTTGTTTTAAACAGATCTTCGATGGGTCCCGGATAAATATTTTTTCCACCCGCATTCACGATCATATGTTTAATACGATCCGTAATTTGCAATTTTCCTTTGACAAATCGACCGACGTCTCCCGTATGCAAGTACCCATCATCATCAATCATCTCTTGGGTAGCTTTATTATTTTTCCAATATCCTTTCATCACATTGGGTCCTTTTACCAAGATCTCTCCCTGCTCCGAGGTATGATCCGTTGGATAATCTTCTCCACTTAATTCTGTAATAATTTTATTGTCTTCCAGACGCTGTATTGCCACCGTCACACCGGGCAACACTTTTCCGACCGTGCCCATTTCCTCATCCCCATACGTATTGCAACAAATTACCGGTGACGTCTCTGTTAGTCCATATCCTTCTATAATGTGAAGCCCCGCTGACATAAAAAATTGCCCGATTTCAGCAGGAAGGGCTGCTCCACCGGAAACAAAAAATCGAATTCTACCGCCAGTTCGCTCTTTCAGCTTATCAAAAACCAGCTTGTCAGCAAACTTCTTTTGAACGGAAGTAAGGCCTCTCTTTCCTTTTGAATATTTCTCCCCTACATTTTGAGCCCATCTAAATATTTTCTGTTTCACGGCGGTCCCCTCTTCCACACTCTTGCTAACCAGATTATATATTTTTTCAAATAGCCGGGGCACGCTCATAATTATTGTGGGATGAGCTTCTGTCATATTTTTGGCTACGGTATCCACACTCTCGGTATAATAAATTTCTGCTCCTCCAGCCATCATTGCATAGTAGCCGGCCGTTCGCTCGAACGAATGGCAAAGCGGTAAAAAAGATAATGCCCGATCATTGTCAGAAATATCAATTTGGCGATGTGCTGCCTTGATGTTGCTCACAATATTGCGATGTGTCAACATAGCTCCCTTGGGCTTACCGGTGGTCCCCGAAGTATAGATGAGTGTTGCTAAATCTTCGGGTGTAATAGCCTTGGATCGATCTTCAATATCTTGTGTTAAGCTTGGTAAAAGCTTAAGTCCCTCACCCATAACGTTATCAAACAGTGTAACATACGGATCATCAAGGTAACTCTGGATATTCGGCTCATCAAATGCTATTACTTGCCTGAGGCTGTCACAATTATCAAATAATTCACGAGCTTTCTTTAATTGAATTCCTGTCGAAACAAAAAATATTTTTGCCTCAGAATCTTGTAAAATATATTCACACTGTTTTGCTGGCAACGACGTGTAAAGAGACACATTTACCCCGCCAATGAGCTGAAGAGCTAAATCTACGATGGCCCATTCATATCGATTCTCGCTTAGTATAGCCACACGATCACCAGCTTCGATACCGCGCTTTACCAGATAAGCTGCCAATGTATGAGCATCTTCCGAAACCTTATCCCAGGTTATAGTCTCATATGGAGAATCCGTTGTCGGCTTTCTTGCAAATGCCGTTTTTGGGGTCCCCTCATACTTCTTTCTCAGATTAAGAAATAACTCGGTTAATGTTTCAAAAGCTACAACTGTTGGCATATATTACTCTTTAATTACTATTGATACCATCAAATACTTATCACCCATTGATGCGACATGACCGAATATAACATTCTGAATTGAAAATTCAGCACAATCTGCCTTAACACTTTTCAATTACTTCTCTGCTTTGTTTTTTTAGGCATGCCAATTCCTTATATTAAAAGAAAAATTATCTTATGGCTCATCCAGCTAATGAAGAAACAATCGATTTAGTTAAGGAGATCTTCAGCTCCTACCTTAAAGAACATAACCAGCGCCAAACTCCTGAGCGGTTTATGGTTCTTGAAGAAATTTATCGGGCGAATGGTCATTTCGATGCCGATGACATCTTCTTCAATATGAAAGATACGGGTACCCGTGTTTCCAGGGCAACAGTATATAATACCCTTGATCTATTGGTTGAGTGCGGACTTGTCCAGCGACAACAGTTTGGCAAAAACCAATATTATTACGAACGTGCTTATGCTTACCAACAGCATGATCACATAATTTGCAAAGAATGTGGTGCCGTACTTGAATTCTGTGACCCTCGCATACAGGAAATCAAAACGATGATGGAAAAAATTCATGATTTCAGTATTTCGGGACACTCGCTACACTTTTTTGGGGCCTGTGAGGATATCGAATCATGCACGAAACGACAAGAGATTGAGGAAAAAAAACGGTCGAAAGTTAATTAGCTCAAAATTTATATGTGATCTGACTTTCTTATCATATTACAAATTCCAGTATTATTGATAAATAGCAGGACACTGGTGTCAATATAATGATTACCTTGGCAACTCTTGAACACCTGCCGGCCATTAACAGCATTTATAATCAGGCTGTGGAAGATGGTCTTCGCACCGCTCATATTAAACCCCTTTCTTTAAATGAGCGTAAGTTGTGGTTTTATGAACATTCTGAAGATCAGTATCCGATATTTGTCTATATACAAGAAAATCAAATTCTGGGCTGGATTTCTATTTCCGCCTATAGAGCTGATCGTCAAGCCCTGGATGAGGTTGTAGAAGTAAGCTACTATGTTCATTATGATCACCATGGCGAAGGTATCGGTTCCCTGCTGATGCAGCATGCTGTAGATTTTTGTGAAACTGCTCATTATCGCACAATGATTGCCATTCTTGTTAGTGATAATCGCCCCAGTATCGCCTTATTAAAAAAATATGATTTTCGGGAGGGGGGACGAATCCCAAAAGCTATTCATTACAAAACGGAATTTCGGGATCACATTTATATGTACAAAATACTTAGTTCGCATTTCGTATGAGTATTGCGTAAAAAGAAGTTATAAACTATTGATTGACAATGAATTGTATCAACATTTTACTTATTAAAATATAACAAGGTGCTTTTGCTTTCTTGGGTGAAAAAGCGGTTCAACAGTCCAATTCCCGAAAAAATTTTAATAATTAATTTCTTTTTTCTTGGGAATTAGCGTAATATTCTAATGTGGGATGTGTGGTTAATCGTTTCTCTTGGTCTCACCTCTGGTAAGCCAATCCGTAAGACCTCCGCCCTTTAACTTAAATCAATTGATTGACGAAATGAACATTTATGTAGGAAACCTATCTTATGGGGTTTCAGATAAAGATCTAATGGAGATTTTTGAAGAGTTTGGAGAGGTTAGCTCTACCAAAGTAATCAAGGACCGAGATACTGGCCGTTCCAAAGGCTTTGCTTTTGTTGAAATGGGCAACGATAATGATGCCCAGGCGGCTATTGATGAATTGGATGGCACAGAGATTGATGGTCGCGCCGTCAAAGTGAACAAAGCCCGTCCGAAAGGAAACGGCAATCGCGGTGGTAACCGAAGCCGTTATAGCCACAAATAAAATTTTCAACTTATTTGCAGAAGCCCCAGAGCTAAACACTTTGGGGCTTTTTTTGAAGATCTTAACCCACATCATTTATCAAAATGATATACTATTTACCAACTACTTAAAATTTCTATTCATATAATATGAAAAAATTTGAGTTGACTTGGTCCTACCCTCTCGTCGCTGTATCTTAGCACTGAAATTTTCATTTTAAATTAATCCCCGTTTTTTCAACAAGATGAAATGTTGTGCCTTTCTTTCGATGGACAATCTTGATGCCTTTGAATGCTATGACCATTTGCTCTTTGATCCTCTGGAATCTCTTGGCTGGTCAGTTGATGAGATTCCATGGAAAAACCAGCAAACCGACTGGAACCAGTTTGAGGCCGTTATTATAAGAAGTCCGTGGGACTACCAAAAAGCTCCACAAGCCTTTTTAAAGACCCTGAAACGGATCGACCAATCCTCAGCAATACTCGAAAATAACTATGAGCTCGTAAAATGGAATATTGACAAAACTTATCTCAAGGATCTCGAAGAGCAGGGAAATGAAATCGTACCGAGTTTATGGAGTACTCATTTTGAGGGAGACCAGATAGACCACTACTACAGACAGTTAAAAACCTCCGAAATTATCATAAAACCAACGGTTAGTGCTGGTGCGGAAGATACGTTTTGGATTAATAGATCGGAAAGCGAAAAATATATCGATCGGTTATCGAAAATATTCGATAACCGATCGTTTCTCATTCAGCCTTTCATGAAAAATATTATCAAAGAAGGCGAATTTTCGGTCTTTTTCTTTGGAGATACATATAGCCATACGATTCTAAAGACTCCAAAATCAAACGACTTTCGAGTCCAGGAAGAGCATGGGGGCAAACTGACAAAAGTGATTCCCGAAGCCAAACTCCTCACATCAGCCCGTAATTTATTGCATAAGATCACTCCTATGCCCCTCTACAGTCGGATGGATTATGTAAGAACCGACGAAAACTCGTTCGCACTTATGGAATTAGAGCTCATCGAGCCATCACTTTACTTCAATATGGACCCAGAATCCCCCAAACGTTTTGCGAAAGTATTTGATCAGTGGATCAAAGCTCGCTCAGGTGATTCAGCTCATTAAATGAAAAACGGTGACAGATAACTTCATTAAGAAAAGACATCTTTAATTTTCGAAAAGAAACCTTTGCCCTCGTCCTCTTTATTAGATGCGTGGAAGTGTTCTTGTCCTTTGAGCGCTTCAATATGGCTACGCTCATCATCCGAAAGGTTTTTGGGGATATAAACATTTACTCGAATATACTGGTCTCCGATGCCTGAATTTTGCAGACCAGAAATACCTTTCTCACTCATCCGCAAAAGTTTACCTGGTTGAGTACCTTCTTCAATTTTAATCTTCGCTTTACCCTTAAGAGTTGGTACTTCGACCTCGGTACCTAAGATAGCATCCGGCACACTCAGCACGAGATCATAATAAATATCATTACCATCGCGCTCAAAATGCTCATGCTCTTTTTCTTCGATAAGAACAACAAGATCGCCTGCTTCGCCCCCGCGTCGACCAGTGTTACCCTGTCCACGCAGCGTAATATAATTACCATTACTTACGCCCGAAGGTACACGAACTTTCACCGTCTCTTCACCTTTATAACGACCTTCTCCGCCACACTCCGAACACTTGTTGCGGATGATCCTGCCATCACCATTACACTCAGGACAAGGTTGTACATTCACCATTTGTCCCAACATGGTCTTGTGAACCTGCCGGACTTCTCCCATGCCATTACACGTGCTGCAGGTTTCAAAATCATCTTCGGTCTCGGCCCCGGTACCATTACATTTATCACAAGTCACATATTTTTTAACCTTGAGCTTTTTTTCAGTTCCAAAGGCAATTTCTTCAAGGCTCAATTCAATACGGAGCTTCATATCCGATCCGCGTTGTCCTACAGAACGACGTCTACGCGAACGACCTCCGCCACCAAAATCGCCACCAAAGATATCAGCACCAAAAATCTCACTGAAACGACTGAAAATATCATCAAAGCCGACATTTTCGAATCCACCACGGCCCCCGAAACCGGAATTGCCATTTACGCCCTGGTGACCAAAACGATCATAACGCTGGCGGCTTTGTTCATCCCGGAGGACCTCGTAGGCCTCCGAAGCCTCTTTAAATTTTTGTTCTGCATTAGGATTATCAGTATTCCGATCAGGATGATATTTCATAGCCTTCTTGCGATAGGCCTTCTTTATTTCATCCTGAGAAGCATCTTTACTAATTCCGAGTACTTCGTAGTAGTCTCGTTTAGACATGAACTAAAATTACTTAACCTTAAATTATTCACTTACAATTACCTTGGCATGGCGAATGGTACGATCTCCGATACGGTAACCATTCTCAATAACATTGAGCACAATATCGCTACCAATACTATCATCCTCTGATTTTTGGCGCATCATAGCATCGTGTAAATCCACATCAAATGGAACCCCCTCTTCATCAATACTTTCAACTCCATGCTTATCAAGTACTTCTTTAAACTTATTGGCAACGAGCAATACACCATCCATAAATGTCTCATTAACATCTAAATCTTCGGCAGCTTTTAACGTTCGCTTCAGATCATCGTTTACATCCAAAAAGTCTTCAAGCGCGTTTGCCTTGGCAGTCTCATACACCTGCGTACGCTCTCGCTGTACCCTTTTACGATAATTATCAAGTTCTGCTGCCTTCCGAAGATGTGCATCTTTTGCTTCTGCGAGCTCTTGTTCGAGTTCTTCAATTTCCTGATCCCGTTCTGCTAACATTCCACGCAGTTCATCTGCTTCAAAAGCTTCATAAGGAGATACACGCTCCTCGAGCTGTTCAGCAGACTTATTTTCCTGCTCTTCAGCTGATTGTTCTTCAGTTACTTTTTCATTTGATTCGCTCATGTGTAATAATTCTTCTATTCTCTGTTTAATCTTTTGAATCTTTAGACCTGAATTATGCAAATAATATGCCATTGACATAGAATGCCATATCTGCTGACAAAGTTACGGAAGTTACCTTTGACGACAAACAATAAAATTCAGTCTGTCATCATTTACATACCATGATAACGTCTAATTTGGAGAGGGATTATTCGTCATCTTCTTCATAGAAAAATTCCAGCATATTCCCGTCGGGATCCGATACAAATACAAACCGCCCTCGTTTTCTATTCGCAGGTCCACTCAAAATGGAGACTTCTTTCTCCCGGAAATACTCTGCCATCTCATCCACTTCTTCTTCCGAGTCGAGGTAAAAACCAAAATGATCCACCCGGTAATCACGGGATGAAGGGTCATAGCTGGTTTCGGCCTCAACCAAAACTAACGTATCCTCTTCTCCTATTTTGTACACGGCCATACTTTGTCCCATCTTGCGGACAAGCTCAAATCCCAATATATCCCCATAAAATTCTTCTGCTCGTTCAATATCATTCACCCGTATGGTGATGTGATTAATACCTGATGGATTAAAATTTGCCATAATAATGATTTGTTGTTCTAGTCTTTAATAATTGCAACAGTTCAGATAACAGTAAAAAAGGGGGTTACCATTTCATTAAATCAGCAGCTAAGTATAGCTTTTTTCCGCAAAAACTTCAGGTGAATTCGAATTTACAGCTTAAGGGTTACAGGTAACGATCCTAACCTTCAATTTTCGACATACAGATTTCAATCGAATCAAATTCGAAATAGTTTATCAGTTTTTGTTACTTTCTTAGGGATTTTAGTGCCAGCTACTGGTACGGCTTCCCATTAAACTCGAATGAAACAATAATTCTCTTTTGAGCACGCTTTACATCGTAGCAACTCCGATTGGTAACCTTGAAGATATGTCACCACGCGCCCGGAATGTGCTTAAATCGGTTTCCTATATTGCTTGCGAAGATACCCGAACTTCCGGCGTTCTTTTGAAGCATTTTGGAATTGACACATCTACCTTTTCCTTTCATCAGCATAATGAACATCAAAAAGTTGAGCACCTGTTGAATATTCTTGATGCCCGACAGAATGTAGCCATAATCTCAGATGCGGGGATGCCGGGTATTTCTGATCCTGGTTTTCTGGCAGTACGTGCTGCTTACCAATCAGGACACTCCGTATCGGTGATTCCCGGGCCGGATGCCGCTACCACTGCACTTGTGGCAAGTGGATTACCATGCGATAAGTATGTATTCGAGGGATTCCTGCCACAAAAAAAGGGGCGGCAAAAAAGGCTCAAACAGTTGGTAAAAGAGGAACGAACCATTGTATTTTACGAAAGTCCGTATAGACTGATAAAATTACTACAAGAGCTGCGCAGTTATATGGGCGACCAACGAATGGCCGCTGTGTGTCGAGAACTCACCAAAAAATTCGAAGAAATCGTCCGTGGCTCACTTAAATCGTTATTTGATACGTTTGAATTAAGAGACGAAATCAAAGGGGAGATCGTTGTTGTGGTAGCCCCGGAAAATTATAGCGAATGAAAAGAACAGTTGATTACATCTGGAATACAAAATGGGCACTGGCTCTCACAGCTGGAATTCTGTTAGGTCTGAGCTATCCACCTATTCCCCTTCCCTTCCTGGAATTCCCCGCCTTTTTCTTAATTTTTCGCATTATCAACTTAAGTACTTCAGCTCGTGAAGCTGCTTACTGGACCTATCCCGCTTTTATCATCTGGAACCTTATCGTCACTTACTGGCTGATGCTGGCTACCCTTGCAGGAGGAATTGCGGCAATCATCGCAAACTCTGCCGTAATGACGGTTCCTGTGATGTTCCAGTATTATTTTCAGAAAAAGAAAACATATCCCTGGCTCATTGCCTTATTGCAAGCGGGCAGTTGGCTCGGCTATGAATATCTGCATCACCAGTGGGATCTGGCCTGGCCGTGGCTTACAGTAGGAAATGCATGGGCCAATACACCACAACTCGTTCGATATGTTTCTGTAACAGGATATTGGGGAATTTCCTTCTGGGTGCTCTTCAGCTGTGCGCTTGCCTATCAACTGTATAAGAATCAACATACATCGTTGCAAGTCGTACTCGGAATCATCCTATTCTTATTTCCCCTTTGGTCGCTGGAAATCACCTTCTTTTCAGGACACCAGAAATCTCAAGAAAAACAGGAAGTGGTCGTAGTACAACCTAACTTCGATTCTTATCAAACTAATGGCGGTTACGACAATTCCCAGGAAGCTACCGATCATCTTTTGCATCTGACCGGCTCTGTACGGACAAAAAATACGCAACTTGTCGTCTGGCCCGAAAATGCCATCCAAAACAACATGTTCAACCAGGACACTTATAGCGATGTTGCTACAGATACAAAAAAAATGCTTGAGGCGAAGGCTAGAAAATGGGATGCAACAATCATTGCCGGAGCAACATATTTCCAGTTCTACAATAAAAAAAATGAACCTGAGTTGCCCTACCCGGGGCGCCGACGTTCTTACCTTCCGTTTAATGCTGCCTTAGGCTTCATTCCCGGTAAACCTATGCAGGTCTATCGTAAACACAACTTGGTTCCAATTGTAGAACGTGTACCTTTCGTTTACTTTTTAAACGATATCGATATTTTCGGCTGGGTAAACTGGAACTCAGATCAGGGATATGGACGGGGGGAAAAAACGAATCAATTTGCGGTAGGTAATACTCAAACTCCGGCATTGGTCTGTTACGATTCTGTCTTCCCGGGCTGGATCCGAAATTTCGTTCAAAAGGGAGCCGGCTATCTTACGATTATTACCAACGATGGCTGGTGGGGCAAATCCAGCGGTTACGAACAACATTTTGCCTACGCACGACTCCGTGCCCTTGAATTCGATCGCTGGGTGGTACGAAGTGCTAATAATGGCATTTCGGGAATCATTGCCCCGGACGGATCCATCCAAGTTGAAACCGGTTACTGGAAGACGACGGCCTTTCGTTACCAAGTGCCCGTGATCCAAACCCAGACATTCTATGCACAATTTGGGGATTGGCTACCTATTTTACTCTTAATACTAACCTTGGGCAGCTTGGGATATTTTGTTATCAAAATAAACTTTGCTGTAGACCAACCGAATCCTGTGGAAACCAAAATTTGATTCAATATATCCATACCTGCCAATCACCAAGCATTAGAAGACTAAGGGCAACACCACAGATTAACTACCGGTGTATACGCAGAGCGTAAGAAGGGGTTTTGCGATGTCGAGCAACGGAAACGAGATGTTATTTTGTTTCTGATTTTAACCTGCCCTCACATCGATATGGTGATCCTGGAAAGAAATTTTTCTTCGAACCCAGGTTAAGTTAACTTCCTTAATCCGAACGAATGGAAACAACTACATTAAAGCGGATATCATGATCAGTGCGGGCATAGACTCCCGTTGCTTTAGGTATTAAACGGCTGTAATCATATTCAAAATTGGCCTGAATGGTCTGTGAAAATTGGTAACCTATTACCGCTGAGGCATTAATTCTTGATTGTCCGCCAGTGAATGTACTGGCAAAGTCATACTTGTTGGGATCTTTATCGATACTGCCGGGACCACTTTTCAACGCTTCATCCAAATCTGAAGCAAGGTCATATTTCTTCTGGACATCCTCGATATAACTGCCGTTAATCGTAAAATCGACAGCATTTTTAATACGCGGAAAAAACGGAATTTTAAAATTTCGAATTGTATATGCAAAATTAAGTTTCACCCCCCGCGAAATTCGTTCAATCACCGTTGAGTTCGATAGGGCAAAGCTGGTAACTTTACTAAACTCGTATTGGAAATTCGTTCGCAAACTGGATTGCCAGGTAATATTTAATCCCAAAAGAGGACTAAATTTTTCTTCTACATTGATGCTATTTGGTTCAAATTCCGGACGATCGTTCCGGATGGAATAAGCTCCCAAGGTCGTTTCCGGCAGTAAGCTGGTATCTGAATTATAAACCCATCCCAATCGGTACTGGCCACTATAGCTGTGAGTCAGTGAAGCACGGGACATAAAATCTCCCAAATAAGGAATCAAATTTTCCAAGCCTGTCCATGTGATACGCCAACCCGGTAAAGGGAATGGGGTAAAGTTACGATTTCCTATGGCTCCTTTGCCTATCCCCAAATACGCCCGGCGAAAGTCCTCTTGTAGCGTTCTTCTTCCCAACACCGTTCGCCCATCCCCGTTTCCGGATGAATCGGATAAAACCGTACTTTCATCGCTAATATCCCCAAATGCAGCTGATAATTGCCGATGGAAAAAATCACTATATCCGCTTCCAAAAGCCCAAACACTTGAAGTAATATCACCATTTTGAGTACGAATTGTACTAACATTTTGGCTGGGATCAATGGTAATTGATCTGGAATTCGTCATTTTCCATTTAGAATTCCAGGTTAAATCAATAGAGAAATTTTTAAACGGAACCAACTTTGAGTTAATAGTAATATCATCCGTCAGATTTCTATTCGCCGGTAGCTGAATACTGGAATTATCATTGGGATTTTTAATCAAGTGCCCCAATCCTATATCATCAGTTAAACCCGTACGATACGAAAAGGGTGGAGAAAAATTCTTCCCGTCATTCTGGAACATATAGAATAGTTGGGAATTCCCTTCGTAGCCACTTTGTAATGAGCTTTTAGAAATGTCAAAAGACACATCCAAGGATTGTATACTAAGCAAAGCAGCAAGACTTCTCTTTCCCAGATTCGCTAAATCCATCCCCAACTGTCTCTGCGAATATCCCTCTTCGGTGCTGTCCGGCTGAGAAGGATTTCGGTTACCGTTTTTGCGGCTCCCATTTTTTAAATTGCGATACCATTCCATACCACTCAGCAGACTTCGAATATCAAAATTTAGCGACTGATTCAGTGAAAAATTATTTGAAATATTAGCTCCCAAACCTGAACCGAGCGGACTATTCCGCCACTGATATCCACCTCCATAATTCGCCGAATAATTAACCCAGTTCAATGCATCAATAGAACTGAGCCGGGGTTGCCATCCTGCTGTATATGCCTCTTCATAATTACTTCTGCGGGATGAAAGAGTATCAAACACCAAATCTCTGAGCACATCAAAAGAAGGACGTATCGTATAACGTGTGGTATCTGCCTGAAGACTACCAGGCCCCTTCCGGCGAATTCCCGCACGAGACAAATCGAAAACCGAATGACTACGAAAGGTGGTCTTGATGGAAGGTGTCAGGTTATATCCCAAACCAAACTGAGTATTATAGGTAAAACTGTGTGACTGACGCAAATTGCCTTGGTTTTCACGTTGAGTCACTCGCCTAAGCTGCTCGTCATATTCTCGGTCGATACCTACAGAAGCATTAACCGATGCAGGAGTATATCCTAGCCGAAGCCCCGCTAAAGGGCTTAACAATGGTACATCTCGCAGAAAGTTAAAGGGACGAAATAGTTTAGTACTCCTGAAGTTCATATTATATCTAAGTGAACCGCTGTAATTCCAGTTGTCCTGAAGGACATATTCGGGATTTCTCCGTTTCGTAGTATTATAAACGTAATTAAGGGTAGTGTTATCAAGAGTATATTTTGCGAGGGGAAGTTTAGAATTTCGTTTCGTCAGATTCGAGATATTGATCGAATAATTTTCAGTAACCGTCTGACTCTCTTTAATTTTTTGATCTATCAACCGTTGCTTCTCCTTTTCATTGATATCTTGCCTGGCTCTCACAGCATTTTCAAAATCCGACAATCGAACATCACCCTGGTTCGGTAGATACCGGGGCGTGGATGAAGACTGCCGAGTAGAAAGCGTTACAGGAATGTTCCAACCATAACGCTCAGGAATCAATTTATTTACGTTGATTGTAGAGTTAAGGTTATACGCAAATACATCAGAAATACGCCTTTGCCCCAACCGAGAATCAAGAGAGCCGAAACCATCTGTCTCACGATTAACATTGGCATTAACCGAAGCAAAATCGGCAAGCTTAACCTCTGCCTTGGCATTGGCTGCCCACCCCTTCTTATTATCGAATCCCGAAACCCGCAGCTCATTAAACCAGAATTGTCCATCCAGCGAAGAGATACCGCCCCCATCGGGATTTTGCGGATCGAAGGGATTACGTATTCCTATGCCAATCTCTCCAACTCTGTCAAGCGACGGATTCCCTTTTATTGCCACAGTAGCTCCGGGCGGAGCGTCTTTCAATAAATTCTGACTGCTGACAAAGAGTTTACTGGGATCTCCTCCTTCCTGATCCCGAAGCTGCTTGAGCTCATTAAAAGCCCGCAATACAATATTCATACTATTCTTATCGTATAGCCATACCTGTTCTGCTTCTGTCCTCCGAACAGCATCAGTTAGATCTGAAAGCGGCTTATTGCTAAAAGGATAACTGGGATCCGTTGGTGAAATGGGTTGACGATACTCATAATAATTGTTTGTCAGATCTGTTCCAAAACGCATTACCAGTTCTGCATCGCCCCGGTTTTTATAGCCTTCACCATGAACAAACATCCTCACATGTGAATAATTTATCATATTGAGGCCACCGGGATAAACACGCTTCATCATCTTAAGTTCACCCCCTGATAAATGTTGCACATTCATCACAATTGACTGCTCGTTGGCAACAGTCTGACGCTGGCGGCCTCGGTTTGTTGCTCGTATGGCACCTACGGGCTGACGATACGGAATCGGTTCACGCTGGCTGTTTTCTTCAATATTGATTGATGAGATATCATAATCTCCCTGTGTAGGACCTTGCTGCTCGTCGACGTTATCAGCATTTCTCCACTGACTACCAACGAGCTGAAATGTAGCAAAACGAAGCGTAAACGGTTTATCATAACCAGATAACCAAACACGGATATAAGATATATTTTGGAAGTTATCTATTCCCCCTACTTTTCGAATCCAGTCTTTAAGAGGTATTCGTACCTGGTACCACCGATCCTGTTGTTTGGACCCATCTACTTTATCCACGATATACGTCCCCTTGGAACCGGGTTGCAAATTATCAATATCAGCCGGATTCCAATTAACTTCATACTCATAATAAGAGTTATTCTTCTCTACATTAGATGGTGTTATAAGTCCTTCGGTATCCGGCTTATTCGTCACTGCTCGTTTTTTGCCGGTATTAGGTGGCGTATTCCCATCCTGATAGCCATGCATCCGGTGAAAACGATCCTGTAATGGTTCATTGTCAACCTGATCCTCTCCATAATAGACATAATCATCGTTTGAGGGATCCTGTTTAATCTTCTGATATTCCGTACTATTGGCCCCGTATTGTGTAGCCATCTCAGAAATAAAATTTGCAAACAGGGTTTGTTCATTTTTATTGTCGATGCCCTTTGTATCAGGGGCTCCATCCAGTCCAACATCAGAGTGGGCCCGTGTCTTATTCGAAAATTGCCCTTCGGGCGCCGGTGGTGGAACGGGGATATACGAACGCGGCTGCCCACTGATATTGTCCTTCTCCAAATCATTTGGCCGCCTGACCAGGCCGTCCTCCGTATTTGTCTTGAAGTTGGGAATCACATCTTCCGAAACCGTTCCGATATCGATATAAATTTTTCCCTTATAATCCTCCAGGTCTTGTGGCGTGGGTGCGTGACCATTCGGTAGGATACTTTGGACCCAGAATTCAAGAAACTCTATATTATTTTGCGTCAAATCTTCTTGTCCCGAAGGCAATGTAGTTGTCATCCCGCCCCAGGTACGCTCAGGCTCATTTTCCAGTAAATTCTTCAGATCATCATTGTAATTATACGGGCCGCGTTGTGTCGGATCATAATAAAGATCAAGCGTATTAATAAAATTCTCTTCGGTAAGCACATCCCGATTGGGAAAAACATCGGTCACTTTAACCGGTTCAGTCTCCGGGGTGTATTTCACCCCTCCAAGAATTTGATTAACATTTTGTGGAATTGTATACCAAGAAAACGTACTGCGCAAATCAGACCGAGCTACTTTATCGGGTATGGTAGTCGACGGATTGGTGGGAGGGTCACTACCAAAAAAGGCACCATCAGGGGCATATCCCGGAACAGCAGCTGGTGCTGCAGCAAGATGCCAACGTGACGGATTCATAAAACTAAGACTGATATCAGAACCTTCGAAATCATCGATAAAAGAGAGCCCATGCTTCTCGTCTTTAAACAAGCGATTGCTATGTATTGCATCACTTACGGCACTGGTTTGAGATACACCCGGCCGCAGCTGGGCAAATTCACCACTAAAAGAGACCGTTGACGGCTCTTTGGTTTGCAATAACGGCACCTGGTCGATCATTCGCGTGAGCCAGGGAGCATCAAAATGTGCGTTTGCATCAAAACCAATAACCGAGTTATTTACCGGCTCATTTCCAATTCTAATTTTATCCTGCAGTGGTTTCTCTTTTAACTTAAAATAAGTACTTCCAAGGGTGATGTTCGGAGTGAACTGATATTCTGCCCGCAGGCCCGTAAAACTCTTCTGTCCAATTTGGGTAAGCTTATTATTTTCGTATTCAATTTTAATTTCCTGACCTTTCCTAAGATATTGGTCATTTAATATAGTAATACTACCTATGGAGTAATCCACGGCATAATCGGTACCCTCTTGTAGCTGTTTTCCATTAGCATATACTTTAACTGAACCTTCTACTAGTGAATACCCAAGTGAATAACTGGATGAAATACTCCCTTTGGATTTACCTTCAATTTTGTAAAAATTATTCTTAGAACTTTTATTCGCATTTACCTTTTTCTCATTATACAGTTCATCAAAAGCGATATTATCAATTTGATCATTACTCAGGTTAGTGCTACTTAAAAGCTGGTGTATGCGTGTCCCAAATGGCTGTAAATACGGAAACACAATTTCCCCAGTAGCTGGATTAAGAACCGTTGTACTAAAATCAATCTTATTATCAGGATTCAATGCTCCCTGCTGATCCACGCGATCTAGTCCCAAATCTTGTAATAAGTTTGTATCTCGATCGGGCAATGAACTACTCGGTACATTTTCCTTCGTATATTTTACATCCAAATCCAGCCCTTCCGGGGTCAGATTTGTAGCTCCAACCGAATAAACATTCTTCATCATCAAATCCCAGAGTTTATTGGTCGTGGTTACCGTCTGAGGACGAATAAGCTTTAAATAAATACGATTACCGCTCCCCTGGCTCACATCCCCAACACTCACTATTTTTCCTGTTTGGGGATCACGATATTTAAATGAGATGGCCAATGCCTGCCGCGAACTCAAATTTCGTTTTAACGAGATATATCCCAAATTTCGATTTAATTCATAATCAACGCCCTCTTGCAGCGGAACGAAATATCCCTCTACAAAAGAAGACGGATCTACTCCAAAATCGGCAGCCGACACTCCCTGAGTTGGATCTCGGTACTTATTCAGTGTTGAATCCGCAAACATATCCTGGTTTTGATTAGGAGGCTCATAACTACTATTCGCATTTTGCACCACTCCAAGATCACCTAGTGCAATAGCCTGGCGTTCGCCCTCCTGCGATTCTGAGGATTCCCGCAAGACCCACACATTGATTTCGGTAATTTGCAGTGCCTGTCCGGTTTGTTGAGGGTTCGAAACATTATCCTGAAACTGCTGCCTTGTGTAAAAATCAAGAAAGAAGTGCCGATCCGCTTCATAATCTGTCGGACGGATGGATATATCCTGCTCTTGGGAACCACCGGTAATCGTCTCCGTCTTACCTTGTCCCTGTTGCTGTGAAAGCACAGATGTTAGTTTCAAAGAACCAATCTGAGCAATTGATTTAACTCCAAAAAGGGCATTCCCGCCCCGGATTAACGAGTTGCCCGTTTCCATCGAAACATTACCCAGTTCCAGACGCTGCAAAATCTCATCATCATAGCCATGATAGACGATATTCAAGCGATTCATAAAATCAAAATTACGCTGTGTATCCCAGTCGGTTTGGATGGATAACTTATCCCCAATCGTACCCTGAATATTCAATTTTAAATTCTGTTCGAAAGTTGGATCAACCTGGGTCTGCTGATCTTGTGGTATATTCGGATTTTCCGTGGTCTCAATAGAAGCGCCCACATTCATATTGGCGGTACCATTAATCCGTAGGTTCACTTCAGGTTTACCGAATATTGAAGTAAATGCGGATTTCTCCCCCCCGGGGACATTAATATTGAAATTAAGTAACCCTTTCTGCTGTTGCTCCTGAGAAAGATGTTCATCAATCAGTTTTTTCCAGTTTTCACGTATGGAACCCTGCTTGTTTCTCTGGGCATATTCATCAAAATTCATCACATACGGTAGAGCAACAGGCATCTGGTACAAAAGACGCTGGCTATGATAGAGCCCCAGAGAATCGCGCTGTACATAGTTTTTTTCGTCCTGCAAGTTAATATAGAAAAGCTTGGGAATTGGCTTTGAAAAAGGATAAGAAACGTCGGGCGGGCGAATAAGACGAGGTAATGTATCATTTTTCGCAGGCACCACCCCTAACGAATCCCCCTTATTTTGTGCCATACTTTTCCCGGGAATCGCTAACAAACCAACGATACAGGAAAAATAAAAAAATATTGAAAATGTTAATGCTTTGAGCTGCACGAAACCGTTTATAGGATATAATTCACAAATTATGCATCAAAATATCAGTTGTAACGATGCTCTATATACAGCTCCTTTTGATTCGAAATTCAGAAAATGACTAACGCGTTCTGTAGAATTATAAAGGTTAATCTTATTTCTTGAAAATATAAACTCTCTGCACTTGATCATAAAAAAATTATTCATTTTGTAAAATGGGAGTATAGGCCTAATTTTAAGGTTCTTCAATCCAAAAAATTTATGCGACTACTGCCAAATAAATTACAGCTAGATATTCTGCGAAGACATCTGGGACCATTTATCTTTTGCTTCTTTACCCTGATGTTTCTGTTACTCATGCAGTTTTTAATCCTGTATATCGACCTTCTGGTCGGTAAAGGCTTGCCTTACAGTGTAATCTTTGAGTTAATTGTTACCAACCTGGCATCCATGGTAGTGCTGGCCATACCTATGGCCGTGCTCGTTGCCTGTCTAATGGCTTTTGGAAAAGTCACTGAACTCAATGAATTAACGGCTGTCAGAGCCGCGGGAATAAACCCTATTCATATTATTAATCCTGTACTCGTAGCCGGTCTTATACTATCAATTTTCTTAGTCTGGTTTTCAAATGATGTATTACCCAATGCGAACCAGCGCGCACGCTCTCTCTTTATTGATATCCGCCTTAAAAAACCGGGTTTTGACTTGAAAGAGAATCAATTCTATAATGGTATTGACAATTATACATTTTTGGTTAAAAAAATTACTGATAAGTCCGATTCCCTACATAACATTATGATTTATCAACATCCCACAAGCAAACGGGAAGAGGCTTATATTAAGGCACAAAAAGGACGTCTGGAAAGCGAACAAGACGGCCAAACCTTAACTCTTTATCTTAGAGACGGCTCTATTATTCGTTATCTAAAACGCCGTAAACATCATCAAGCTGTAAAGGTTGTTGAAGAAACAGCCTTTGATCGTTATCGCATTAGTTTCGACCTGTCTGATTTATCATTTTCTAAATCGAATCCTCAAAGCCGATCCCGTAATGATCGAACCATGAATATTCAGGCCATGCAAACCGTTGTTGATTCACTACGAAAACAGGTTGACCATCAGAAACAAATTGTTGTCAACAATAAAGGCTATATTAATCCGGTGTACAGAGAGAATAAGCCAGGACGAAGCCAAGGACTTCGAACTGGACATGCGGATTCCGTTAAAGACAAACCCTATCGCAGTCAGTTCGTTGCTCTCCAAAACCTTGATTCTAAACAGAAACAGGACCGTCTGTATCATTTGGCCCTATCCAATCTCAGGAGCTACAAGTCATTTTTGGGAGACATCGGCACGGATACTCACTGGAGGATTAGTAAAATTCATCAGTATTTGGTTGAGATTCACAAAAAATTTTCAATTCCTATTGCATGCATTATTTTTGTGATGCTTGGGGCTCCTATTGGTATGTATACGAAGAAGGGAAATCTGGGCTATGCGGCCCTTATCGGAACTGTTTTTCTTACCTTCTACTGGGTTTCCATCATCCAGGGAGAAAAACTGGCAGACCGTCTTATTATTTCTCCTTTTACCGGAATGTGGTTTTCTGACATTGTTCTGGCATTGACTGGACTATACCTTATAATTCGAACCTGTACTTCTTTTAAATTCTCAAATATCTGGAAAAAACGTGTTTAAAAAGAAACCTTTAAAAAAAATTGACCGATACGTTTTCTTCAGATTGTTGGGGATAACTCTCTTCGTACTGCTGGTACTGGTCTTTATCTTTATTGTTCTCGACTTCTCGGAACATAGTGAAGATTTTACCGACAAAGGGGCTACTTTTGCACAAATCTTCGGAGTTTATTACTGGAATTATATTCCTGAAATTATCCGCCTTATTATCCCTGTAGCTGTTTTTGTGGCTTGCCTGTATCTAACTGGCCAGATGAGCGAACGCCTCGAAATTACTGCTCTTAAGGCAGCAGGAGTAAGTCTTTATCGACTCTTGCTGCCATTTCTGATTTTTGCACTGATCATGACCGCCATTATCAGCTTTCTTGATGCGTTTATCATTCCCAATGCCAACGAAAAGCGTATTGCTTTTGAATCAAAATATATCCAAGGCAAATCTAAGCAGGTCGACCGTAATCAAATTTTCAGACAGGAATCAGATCATACGATTTTTAAAATTAACTACTTCAACTCTAATGAGAATGTCGGCTATCGGGTTGATGTTGTTACTTTCAAGGGCGATTCAATTAGCAGATCTATGTTTGCACAACGTATGCGATGGAGACCTAAAAGAAATCTGTGGAAACTTGAGGATATCGATAAGCGTATTTACACTCCCCTTGGTTACAAACAAGTACACGTTGATTCCGTTGATACCACGCTGAATATCTACCCCCGTGATCTGGCCCGAACAACATCCGATATTTACCAACTGACCTATCCTGAAGCTCAAAACTATATTAAATCTTTAGAACGAAGCGGTGCAGGCAACGTTGGACTTCCAAAAGTTCAATTATATGGGCGGTATGCATATCCATTTTCAATTATAGTGGTTATCATCGTTGGTTTTGCGCTGGCATCGGTCCGACGTAAAGGGGGCAAGGCTTTCTATATTGCAGCCGGATTAATTGTAAGCTTCCTGTACCTGGTGCTAATGAAAGTGATAGAACCTTTTGGCGGAAAGGGAGAAATCAGTCCATGGTTAGCAGCCGTCTTACCGCATGTTTTCTTTCTACTTGTAGGGCTTGGGATACTTATAAACGCGCGTAAATAATATTCCGACTTTTTTTGCTGGTTAGCTAGCTCACCGAATAGTTAGGCGATTCTTTAGTAATTTGTACAGAATGGGGATGACTTTCTTTATAAGCCGCCGATGAAATCTGGACGAATTCTGCTTTCTGAAGACTAGCAATATCAGGAGCTCCCACGTACCCCATGGCAGCCCGCAGGCCGCCCGTCATTTGATGGACTACTTCATTCAAATACCCTTTATACGGCACCCGCCCCTCTATTCCCTCAGGGACCAACTTATTAATATTATCTTCCACGTCCTGAAAGTATCGATCCTTGGATCCCTGCTCCATTGCACCAAGGCTACCCATACCCCGATATGATTTGTACTTTCGAGATTCGTAAATAATAGTCTCACCAGGACTTTCATCAACGCCTGCAAACATGGAGCCCATCATAACCGCATGAGCACCTCCTGCAATAGCCTTAGGAATATCTCCGGTCTGCTTAATACCTCCATCTGCTATCAGCCCTACACCAGCTTCATGAGCATACTCAGCGACTTCCATTACCGCACTGAGTTGTGGTACACCTACACCAGTCACAACACGAGTTGTACAAATAGAGCCAGGTCCAACCCCAACTTTAAGTATATCTGCACCTGCCTCCACAAGTGCTTTGGCAGCGGATTTCGTAGCAATATTTCCGGCGATCAGATTAAGATCGGGGAATTCATTTCGAACGGTCTTTATCATATCTAAAACACCTGCCGAATGTCCATGTGCAGTATCAACCGTGATAACGTCAACCCCGGAATCAACAAGTGCATTCACACGATCAAGAGTGTCCGCCGTAACGCCCACTGCAGCCCCCACACGTAAACGGCCCATTTCATCTTTAGAAGCATTGGGAAAGTTCATTTTCTTCTCAATATCTTTGAAGGTAATCAATCCCACTAATTTTTTATCACTATTTACGATAGGCAATTTTTCTACCTTGTGCCTCTGTAACAACTTTTCCGCTTCTTCCAGCGTGGTTCCTTCCCGAGCCGTAATCAAATTTTCAGTCGTCATGATTGTGCTCAACTTTTTATCCACATAATGCTCAAATCGCAAATCGCGGTTGGTAACAATACCAATCAACGTATTATCGTCTTTTACAATGGGGATACCACCTATTTTGTGTTTTTTCATCAAAGATCGTGCTTCCCGTACCGTAGCATTTTCGCCTAGAGTCACAGGATCTACAATCATACCACTTTCACTACGCTTTACCATGCGTACCTGGTCAGCCTGATCTTCAATTGACATATTTTTATGCAGCATTGCAATGCCCCCTTCGCGTGCCAATGCAATAGCCAAACGGTACTCAGAAACAGTATCCATTGCAGCACTGATTACTGGTATATTAAGCGTTAAATTCGGAGCAAGTTGTACACTGGTATCGACCTCACGAGGGAGTACCTGGGAATAGGCAGGTACCAAAAGCACATCATCATAGGTTAAGCCTTGCCGCGTAATCCGATCGAAGGGGGAGGAATTTTGCATGATTATAAAGTCTGCAAGATTTATGTTCAGATTTTGGCAAAGATACAAAAATATTGGTCGAATTGCGTAATCTAAAACACCATCATTTTAGCTTTCACAATAACTTGAATACAACATGCTAAATTATTTGAAATTTCATTTATGTCCGACAAGAACCTATATACCTCATTCCCGATGAGGATGTTGAAGCTTCCAATATTATAGAATTTTTTTAGTGTAATGTCGATTTCATTCTATTTAATGTTAAAAAACGAATTCGGAAATCCTATCTATTTCTTCATCAACATTTTTAAAAAATTTCTATCGGTTACCAAAGCTTTAAATTAATAGAGGAAACCCCTACATATCCTTAATTCATTCCCCCTCAAATGATTGAAACCCGTTTCTTTATAATTTATTGATCCATTTATAGATTTATCAGTGAGATTATTGATGAAGAGAGATGAATATGAAGCGATAATATCTTTATATGCTTCAGGATATCAGATATAAAAAAATCATTGGGCTAAATAAAAAAGACGGTACAAATAGCATCTATAAAAATAGATTCATTTCAGGCGAATAAAAAATATCAATCAACCATGGAAACCCTGGAAAATTTAAATATCAGAATTGAGAATGGAAGAAAAATTGATAATAAATCATCAAAAATATTTTTTTGCTTGGAACCTGCTCTGAGATTTGCTCTCATTAATTACCTTTTAAGAAAACATAAGAACGAAACTGCCGGCATGCCCTTATACTATATGGGAGATCTGGAACTAATCAGGCTATTTGATGAAATAGTGGATCTTGATGAAACTACCAATGAGCAAATTTATGAATTATACCAAGCGATTACAGATTACCGACTCATAACCTTTTCAAGGAGACATGGAAACGAAAACCAAACAATTAAGACAAAAAGCAATAATCTTAAAAATACAGACTATTACTTTAATGTCATGGAAAATGTAGTCGCCAAATTATTAAGCAGGGTTTAAGGATAAAACATAAAGGGTTTGTCGAATACTGAAAGCCTCTGGGACTGATTGAATATGAAGCCAGATCCGCCAGCCCACATTGGGGATTGAAAAAAGGGTATTCGAACATAAATGGAGATACGAGATAATCCCACCGACCGGCGGATACGACATCTTCTCTTAAAGCTTCTTTATCGAAAGCGCATCAATAGCGGTATCCAATGAACAGATACCATCCAGATAGCTACTAACCCAGTGAACGACACGCTGACGCCTGCGTGCCACATGAGGATCACAACTGGAATATTGACCCTTCAGCTCCTGAACCATGGCAGCAACATCATCCTTAATTTCAATTTTAAGACGATCTGGCAACATTCCCCAACCCATCAGCTGAAACATATTTTGAAGCTCTTGATGCTCTTTTTCCGCTTCTTTCAACACCTTACGTAAAACGGGTTCCAAATTTGCATCAGGTCGTTTTTGAGTAATTTTCGTTGCAGTATTCATAGTGATTTTTAATGTTTAATTAATATTCACTTTTATTATAAAACCCAGTAATGACACCCTCATGTCACCCCACCTGGATATAAAATGTCTTTTCCCATTGCGTCTGTATTCAGATTCTCCTGTTAATAGTTTGAACTAACTTTAATACTATTAACTATGATTTTTTATTCTAGCTAACCCTATTGTTACCAATTAGTTGTAAATACTTCATGAATTATATACATTTTGCAACTACGGAAAAATGAGGGGTACTTTCCGCTTAACTAAGAATAAAACAATCAATCAGGAGTCAAATATGATTACCAAATTAAAAAGGAGTGCATATTTTAGTATCATTTTTTTATCCTTCATCGCATGTCAATCCGAACAGAATTCCGGCCCAACCAAAGCCGAAGTGAAGAAAGCGATAAGTCAGCAAAACAAAGTATTTATGGATAGCTTTCAAAGTAGCAATTTGGATAAATTCGCTAGTCTTTACACGAAAGATGGAAAAGCTCTGCCACCAAATATGAAAACCGTTTCCGGAAGGGAAGGTATCAAACACATGGTGCAAGGGATGCATAATTCCGGTATTTCAGAGGTAGATATTTCTACCGATGAATTACATCTGGAGGGTAATAGCGCCATCGAGGTTGGTCACTACAAAGTTAAAATTGAAAATGGTCAAGTATTGGATAAGGGAAAAACCATGGTATACTGGAAAAAAGAGGGAGATACATGGCGCATGTACCGTGATATGTGGAATTCCAATGGGGCATCCTCTTCATCGGGTGGCAGGTAATCAAAATAATCTTACAAAAGGTGCTGAAAAGCACCTTTTAATTTTACGACGTTAAGTTTGTTGGTGGCAGGCAAGTTTTATGGGCTTTTCACTTGGTTGTTAGTACACAGCATTCTTGTCAAATCATCTTTTGATAGGAACCTCTTTCGGCTTTATGGCGTTTCACAAACACCAATAGTTGCCAATTCGATGTAATACCCAATATGAAACAACCGAAGTACTTTTTATTACTCATGAAGTGATGTTAACATTTTACTGTGATACTTTAGAGAATTTTTCAAAGCAAATCATCAATAAACTAGAAGAAATGGTCGTCGCTCATCAAATTATAGACGTACAAGAAGAAGACCTTTCTCTCCCGGACCACCTGAATAGAAATGACTTGCCTGCCCTCACTGATGGTCATCAATATTGGGCTTCAGGAGAGATCAAAAATTATCTTGAAAAACTGCATCAGGATTTGAAACTCAGCCGAAGTATGCAATCCGATGCTTGTTATCTGGATCCGGACAATCCCGAAAAGTGTTTATAAACCTTCTTATAAATCGTTTTTTAGGGTTCTGAAACAGAGAATTTATACAAATATTCTATTCCGGGTAGATTGATTTCTTCGCTGCCAAAAGCGTATTCTTCATCAGCATCGCTACGGTCATCGGACCAACTCCCCCAGGCACGGGTGTTATCCAGCTTGCTTTTTCCTTAACACTTTCAAAATGGCAATCTCCAACCAGTCGATATCCTTTTTCTTTGGTTTCATCAGCAACACGATTCATCCCTACGTCAACGACAATTACCCCTTCTTTGACCATCTCACCCCTGATAAGATTGGGCTGGCCGGCAGCAACAATAATAATATCCGCAGAGATGGTGTGAGCGGTAAGATCTTTCGTATACTTATGGCAAATCGTCGTTGTAGCTTTACCTTCGGAATTTTCTTTAGAAAGCATGATGGAAACTGGCCGGCCCACAATATTGCTATTGCCTACAACTACGGCATGTTTACTTTTAGTAGGGATACTATAGTACCTGAAAAGCTCAAAAATACCAGCCGGTGTACAGGACCGAAAGCATGGTTGATCCACCGCTAATCGTCCTACATTCATCGGATGGAAACCATCAATATCTTTGCGATAATCAATTGATTCTATCACATCATTTTTAGACAGATGGGTAGGGAGTGGAAGCTGAACCAAAATACCGTCCACTTCATCATTTTCATTATATTGCTGAATAGTTGCTTTCAATTCCTTGGCAGAAATCGTATCCGGTAAGCGATGCGTATCGGTCTCTATGCCTACTTCTTTACAAGCCCGAGTCTTGGCTCCTACATAAACATTCGATGCGGGGTCATGCCCAACTAAAATCACTTGCAAAAATGGAGGACGATGGCCGGCGGCGACCCAGTCTTCTACATCTTCACGAACGTCATCCCGAACAATTGCTGCAACTTTTCTACCGTCAATAATTTTTGCTGACATCTAGTATATAATTATTAAATTTATTGATTTGCTAATTTATTGAATTGGAAGCAACATTACCGTTCAATGTTGTACTTTTTCATTTTGTTATACATATGGCTTCGTTGAATATCAATAGCCTCAGCTGTCTGAGAAATATTCCAATCATTTTCTTCTAACTTCCGGAGCAAAAATAATCGTTCTGTAGATTCTTTGAAATCATGAAATGATTCCACCTCCTCAAGCAGATCATCAACCTTACTGTTCTTCTTACTCCCTGTGAGAGTCAAATTATCTATATCCTCCCTTTTAATCTGAGCATCTTCAGCTAGTAGCCCCAATCGCTCAATGGCATTCTGTAACTCGCGAACATTTCCAGACCAATTCTTTTTTTTGAGCTCTTCCAACGCGTCGTCAGAAAAAGAAACACCTGAAAACATGATATCCTTTTCAGCTAATTTATCAAGCCAGTCCTGCGCTAACAGTGGAATATCCTCGCGGCGCTGTCTGAGCGGCGGCACCTCAATTGGGATCACGTTCAGTCGATGATAAAGATCTTCTCGAAATCCACCGGTTTCAATTTCTTCAAGCAAGTCTTTATTAGTAGCAGCAATCACCCGTACATCCACCGAATTTTTTTGAGTTCCTCCTACCCTGGTAATCGCATTTTCCTGCAACGCTCTGAGTACTTTGGCTTGTGCATCCGGACTCATATCACCCACTTCATCCAAAAAGAGAGTTCCGCCATTGGCCTGTTCAAATTTGCCAATACGCTGACTACTAGCCCCCGTAAAGGCTCCCTTTTCATGGCCAAACAATTCGCTTTCCAACAAATCGGCGGGGATAGCAGCACAATTAACATCCACAAAAGGACCATTACTGCGATTACTTTTTTCATGGATCCAACGAGCCACGAGCTCTTTGCCGGTACCGTTTTCACCCGTCACCATCACACGCGAATTCGTCCGTGCAACCTTGTCAATTGTATTCTTAATTTTTCCGATTGCATCACTCTGCCCAATGATCTGGGGAATTTTCGGTAACCGTGATTTGATACTCGCATTCTCCTCGGCCAACCGGTACTGGTCTAAAGCATTTCGCACACTCACTAAAAGGCGATTCAAATCCGGGGGTTTTTCAATAAAATCAAAAGCTCCTTTTTTCGTTGCTTCCACGGCAATCTCTATGTTACCGTGCCCCGATATCATAATTACGGGAAAGTGATAATTCTCCGCTTTCAACTTCGTAAGGATCTCCATGCCGTCCATCCCCTTCATTTTGATATCCAATAACATCAAATCAACAGACTGCGTACTCAGCAACTCAAACACATCCTGTCCATCTTCTGCTTCCAGCACTTTATAATCCTCAAACTCAAGGATATCCCGCAAAGAGTTACGGATGCTCTTTTCGTCGTCGGTGACTAATATGACAGGCTTTTGTTCAGGCATCTGTTAATAACTACTATACAATTTTCTCACAATTTTGTCCTCTACATAGTCAATATAAGAAGTCTCTACCGTGTAGTTATTGGCAGCGATAGAGAAAGCGAGAGTCTGCCCTGAAGAAGCTTGTAAATAGCCACTCAATGATCTAACGCCCGAAACATACCCGGTCTTGCCTAAAATATTGCCTTTGAGATTAGAACTTGTAAAACGATTCTCTAGCGATCCATCTACTCCCGAGATAGAAAGACTATTTTGATACACCTCAAAATCGGGATGATATCGCATATTGATCAATAACTTTGTCAAATCCGCTGTTGTAATCAAGGTGGCAGGAGCCATTCCAGAGCCATCATTCATCACAATGTTCGTGGTATCCATCTGCATGGAATCGGCAAATTCTTTTACGAGACTCAACCCCATCTCAGTGCTTCCAGCTGCACCAAAATGCTCAGCAGCAGCTGTCTTAAGTAACATTTCCGTATAAAAATTATCACTTTCTTTATTCACCTGCTTCAGCAGCTTTCGCAACGAAACCGATTGGTGTTTAGCTAAAATTTTGTATTGGCTACTATTCCAATCCTGAGGCTGATCATCAACAATAAGATCTCCTTTTACATCAATATCACCATCTTCAAGATACTTTTTAAACGTATCCAAAAAAAACATAGGAGCATTAAAAATAGAAAGTGACTCTTTTTCCACATAATTTTTCGGCAGCTTGCTCCCTAAAATTATCGTATTTGTGCCCAACAACCGGTGATAATATTCATCATACTTGGAATCAGCGGGAGTAATCACCTGATTATTTACGAAATTCACATAATCTGTGTCGAAAGGGAACCATTCTATTTCAGGCTCATCTCCAACTTTACCATCGGCATAAACCCGCAGATCCACGGCATTATTATTAAAAGAAAGTGCATTTATCTCAACGCCATAATAATACGATAGGTCCTGCCAACTCCATCCCTTGGGATATGGTTTTTGGTCAAAAAAGGAATCATTCCCTATTAAATTTCCATCAATCTTCTTAATTCCCAGCGAGTGCAGTGCCATAAAAAACTTATCAAAGACATGGAAACGATCTGCATTATAATACTTTCCGCTGATTGAGGGATCACCAACACCACGAATGATAATATCACCATCCCAGGTATCCCCCTCTTGATGACCGACTCCATACATTTTGGTTGTATAAGTATAATCAGGACCCAGTTCATTAAGAATAGCAGCGGTAGTCAACAATTTTATGTTGGAGGCGGGACGTACCAGTTTTTTGGAATGATATCCCTCTAAAACTCTTCCAGTCGTATCTCTGACAGTGACCGACCAAAAAGCATTGTCAGCTTTACTGTCATTGACAATCTGTTTTACATCAGAAGAGGCAATAAGGTCTTGTGCATGAAGTGCTTTCGGAAGAACAAGAGACAGCGCTAGCACCAGTGCACTTGCAGAAATGAGTTTTGTGTCAACCATACTGCCCTATAATTAATTGTTGTTGCCAACCGGCTCAACCACTAAATGAGACATATTCTTCTTCTTTAAATTGCTCAATAATTTCCTCTGCAGTTGTACACTCAAGCAGGCGTTTCCGAAAAGAACTATTGTTCATTAATCGCGATATGCGACTTAACAACTTGATATGAAGACTATTACTGGATTGAGGGCCTACGAGTAGAAAAATCATCTTTACAGGCTCATCATCAATGGCCTCATAATCAACTGGATCTTTTAAAATAGCAAACGCAGCGAAAGTCTGCTCAATCCCGGCAGTTTTTCCATGCGGAATGGCAAGACCTTTTCCGACTCCGGTTGACATAATTTTTTCTCGTTCAAAAACGGCTTCCCGGATATTATCAATTTCATCGTTCGAGACCTTACCTTTAAGAGATGAAACAACTTTCTCTAATATTTCAGCTTTATCTTTGGCCTCGAGGTTCGGCAGTACGGTTTGAGTATCTAATAAGCTGAAAATATTCATGCGGCAATATGAGTAAAAATTATCTTTTCATGTGCTGCCCAAATATACTCATCGTTTTACGTGTGATACAACTTATTTACAAAGCTAATTTGATAAAAAAGTTTTGATAAAAAAACCATGCTATTTAATACTTCGTTACAAATTTTGTAAACTATCATCATGAATTTTTTAGAAGGAATAACGGCCATATTAGCCAAAGATCTACAAACTGAACTTCGATCACGGTATGCTATTAATACCGTCCTCGCCTTCGTAGGGGCATCTTTACTCTTGATTTTGTTCGCTTTGAAGGTTGATCAATTACCACCGACTCCCAAAAGTGCCATCGTTTGGATTGTCATTTTGTTCGCTGCTCTTTCCAGTTTGTCTCGTTCTTTTGTGATGGAAACCGATCGCCGAACCTATGATTTGCTGCGTCTCCATAGTAGCGCTGCCGAAGTTTTTGTAGGCAAGCTGTGCTACAATTATCTATTTACCCTGTCAGTAAATGTGGCAACATTCATAATTTATACTTCTTTGCTGGCGATGCCCATTGCCGATAGCTTTGCATTTGCGTTAGTTCTTATTTTGGGGACAGCCGGCCTTTCGGGAGTTTCTACAATGCTTGGTGCCATCGTTTCGCAGGCCGACCGCAAAGGAGCCATATTTTCGGTACTTAGCATTCCAATGCTATTTCCTTTGATTCTTATTTTAGTACGTACTACTAAAGCTGCCTTGATTGAGGGACTCACGGAAAATTATCTCAACGACTTTTGGGCGCTTTTTGGATATGCCGGTGTAACTATTACCGCCGGAGTTCTACTTTTTGACTATATTTGGGAAGAGTAAACCAATTATGATTAACTACAAAGATCTTACATTTGATTTTGGAGATCGACGACTCGTCGGTCAGCAATTCGCACGTGAACAAATTAAGCGTATTATCAACTCTGGTCGCATTAGTCATGCCTATCTCTTTTCAGGCCCGCCGGGGGTCGGTAAAACGGCTTTCGCCCTGGCCTTCGCTGAACTTATTAATGGCATTGATAATTTGACAAACATTGGAGATCAAGCATTTTCGAAGAAATCTTCTTGGTTTACCCATCCTGATATCCATGTTTTCTTACCTGTGCCAACCTCAGTTTCTGTTGAAGAGTTACGGAATCGCCTGGAATTGCTGCGCGAAGATCCATACGAAGTAGTTGATTTTAGTCTGAGACCTTCGCTCACAAATGAAGACAGTACAAAAAACAAACGAGCTTTTTATCCTATTGACTATTTTCGGGATGAAATACGCCCTACTGCTTATTACAAACCTAATGAAGGACGTAAGACGGTAGTTATTATGACCGGTATCGACAATATGCGCAAAGAGGCGGCCAATGCCTTTTTGAAGCTTTTGGAAGAACCTTCCAAAGATTTGATGTTTATCCTGACTACTGATCATACCGAAGCCTTATTGCCTACTATTATCTCTCGATGTCAACATATTCAATTGACCCCGCTGAAGACAAAAGAGATTGAACAAGCGCTTATAGAGCAAGACGAATTACCTCAGGACGATGCCGCATACCTGGCACGCGTTTCGGGAGGCAATTATGCGATGACACGATTTTTCGACGTCGGTACGCTCAAAAAAACTCGTGAAGAAATTATTGAATACCTGCGATATGCCTATGTACAGGATGCTGTTAACATCATTGAAACTTCGCAAAACTGGCAAAGTCAGCAAAACCTGGAGGGACAGATCGCAATCCTTAATGTGATGGAAGTCTTTTTAAGGGACCTGCTCGTCTACCGATCCACACAAAAAAAAGATTTAATAACCAATGCCGATCAATTAGATGTTATCAAAAAATTTTGCGAGACCCTCAATAAAGCACGGCTACAGGATATGATTGCTCGGCTAAACGAATGTAAACCGATGATTTACCAACATGTGCAACCTAAGTTAATCTTCACCGCTTTAGCACTTCGTTTTTCAAACTTGATGCGTGGCATGGCTCCTGTCATTTCTGAAACTGATTCCTGGAAACACTTACCTGCTTTCTCTTAATGATGACTGATACCGACCAAAATATATCTTTTACCAAGATGCAAGCTACGGGCAATGATTTTGTCGTCATTGACAATCGCTCAGCCCAGCTATCTAAAGAGGAAATTATTGAACTGACACCCAGAATCTGTGACCGTAATTTCGGGGTTGGCTCGGATGGCATCCTGGCACTTTTACCTCCCGAGAAACAGGAGGTTGATTATACGATGTTTTTCAGGAACCCTGACGGCAGTGATGCCGGAATGTGTGGTAACGGCGCTCGTTGTATAGCATTATTTGCTCACTCTCTCGGCTATGACAGCAATCATCGATTTAACGTACACAACGAGGTATACCAAGCCGAGATACTATCTCAGAATAAAGTACTTATTTCTTTCCCAATGGAGCCCACTGCAGAAGAAGTCAAAGTTGATGATCGTCCATGCTATGCCATCCATACGGGTACTGAACATTTGGTTACGACAGTGGATGATGAGGAGATGCTTGAAAATGAAAATCTGCTGCGAAAACAAGGGGCAATGCTGCGCTACCATGAGCTATTTCAGCCTAAAGGAACTAATGCAAATTTTATTTTTGGAATCGATGAATCACATTTAAAGTTACAAACTTACGAACGCGGTGTGGAAGATCTGACCCTTGCCTGTGGCACTGGAGTCATTGCTTCCGCTTTAATCTGGCATCATTTACAAAAACCCCATAATTCTGATGCCTATAAATTCAATATTGAAACAAAGGGAGGAAGCTTGAACGTTTATTTCTCTTTTAATACAAAAAAACAAACATATTTTAATATCAAACTTGAAGGTCCTGTCCATTTTGTTTTCAAAGGCGAATATCCATGTTAATATCCTACTAATTTGTCTGATAGTTTTCATGGGGATGGGTTGTGTTGCCACGAATCAAAGCGGTAATAGCAGTACATCTCAAATTGATCATACACGTCATGTGCAGGATGGTTTTGCACTGCAACAACAACAGGCCCCACCCAATGATATTCAGAGTATACAATTACATCCACAGGGACATCCGAAAATGCCCCCGGTTATTAAACTGAATTCTCAACAAAGACTCGTACTTTCTTTTGATTATCTTGATACAAATAGCCGGCAATTCTGGATAGAAGTATCCCACAGAACGCAAACCTGGGATCAAAGTGCTATCGGGCCATCAACGTATTTGGAAAGTTTTTATCAAGCTTACATTCAATCGGCGAAAAAGAGTTATAGTCAGCGCCCGTCGTATCAGCATGTAAATTATGAATTCCCGAATAACGACTTGAAGCCGGCCGTCAGCGGTAATTACTTGCTCGAAGTATATAGTTACGAAGATGGCCATCTCCTTTTCTCAATGCCATTTTTTATTACCGAGGAAAAAGGTTCAATCGATACAAGAGTAGAAACACTCTTTGCCCAACGCAAAGACGGTCGTCCCTTGGCTCAGCTGTTTAGCACTTATCATTATCCGAAATTCGTAGAATATCCACAATTTGATCTTTCGATATCATTTGTACAAAATCAATTCTGGGGAAGAATGCAAAAATCCGGTTTTCTTGATACGATTACGCCTGGTGAGCTAAATGGCCATCTTGGTAGGGATAATGCTTTTATTGCCAATGAATTTAGAGTACTGGATTTAAGGAGGTTTGAAGCAGACGGACGACGTATTCTTACTTATCAGCCTGGATTTACCCCGCCAAGAATTATTCTCCACCGTGATATCCAGCATTTGGATATTAATCCCCGATCGTTCCCGCTCACAAATCTCGGAATTCCTGCAAATAATAGAAATAGTGACTATGCAAATGTAGAATTTTCTCTGGAAGCAGATTCAACCATTTCTCCATCCTCAGATATCTACATCGTCGGACATTTTAATAATTGGATGATTAACGATTTGAATAAGATGACGTATGACCGCGGATCTCAAATGTGGAAAGGGCATGCTTTAGTCAAACAAGGCGAATATGCCTATAAATACGTTTTAGTGACTCATAACACTATCGATGATCTTGCCCTGGATCAAGGTTTTATCTCTTCACAATCGGAGTATTTAACGTTTGTCTATTTTAAGGACCCGGATAAAAAATTTGATCGCCTACTTAAAGTTGATCGGATTGTCCGTGGGCAGTGAGAGTATTGATTGATTTTCGAGTTGTAACGAGATGGGATCTAACTCTACTAATAATTAAACACGGCTCAAAATTTTAAACCTTTATCTTAGTCCGAAGCTAATCTGGCTTGCCATCTTATTAGCAATTATTCTCACAATTCGGAAACTTGCCGTATCATTTTTTATGTAAGAGACCTCTGAAATCTCTGACCTCAAAACGAAAAGAAAAAATCTACTATTGATCGCTCTCTGAGCTTAAAACAAAAAAGGAGGCTTCAAAATTGAAGCCTCCTTTTGATATGTATTTCATTTTAATTAGAAGTCAATGCCGATGGTAATATAATGGATCGGGTGACCATGGAATCCATCACGATAATAAGGCCATCCAACATCATAACGAAGCGGAAAACCAAACAAAATTGTTCGCAGACCGAATCCAGCTCCCATCAGGATGTCCCCGTCGTTATAAGGCACTTGAAAACTGCCACCCTGAGTAGTAATAGTCTTGGTCTTTCGCTCACTGACTTTAAAATCAAGACTTTTATCATTTAAGGGCTGTGAAGTTTGTTGACCCTGAGCATAAATATTTTGGCCCCAAGCCATACCAGCATCCCAAAAAGCAACTCCGGTAAGATTATAAAGCGGAATTATGGGAATCGGTCCCGGCAAAATAGCCGCAAACAACGGGAAACGAAATTCGGCATTGAGCAAAGCAAACTTGTTTCCATAAATGTCGTTGTAGGGATGTCCTCTCAAAGGCAATGCGGGCGTAGTCGTAAAAGTCTTACCCAATTTATCCAGTGGAAGACTGTTGCCCGAGTATTTGTAGTTTATCCATCCAAGCATACCCCCCATAAAATAGGTCTGGGAATCACGCCCAAAAGAAGCGGCGCCCGACCCGCGTACTGCAAAAGTATATCCGGATCCCAGATTAAAGTATTTACGGAAATCACCCAGCAGCGATACAAACTGAAGGGTATTAGATGTAATTGGCGGACTAGCTGACAGGCTTATGGCATAACGATAGCCAGCCTGGGGCGTAATATATCCTTCCAGCGTCTTGTCACTAGTAAAAGTGGCCTGTGGATATAAAAAGGTAGTAGACTCATTCTGCTGAATATTAGTATATGCTACACTGTAGTTCTGTTCCAGGCTTATAGCGGATAATCCTACATCAACCCGACGGAATTTATCAATCGGATATTGCATATTGATTGCCCCGCCATACGTTCCAAAGCGATATAGTTGGCCTGTATAATCCTGGTAATTGATAGAATTATGGAAGAAAGTGAATAACCAATCCGCTCGATTTTCCAAGTATGCATATTGCAAAAAGTACGTACTATTTCTTAGATCAAGATTCAGGTTACTACCAAAAGCGATTTGGTGGTTCCCCAATAAGTCACTGAACTGTATTTGAGTGATACCATATGTTCCATACATCGTTGAGAAATCTCCTCCAGCATAAATAATATCAGTACTGAATTTTAACCGATATTTTTTGGGGATGTATCGCCCATCATTCGTCTTATTGCCTTCTAAGTCAAACTTGGCTTCATCCAAATACTTATGCATAAATGTCGAATCCTTCTCGACTGATGAATCAAACACATAATTCCTGAAATCGACATTTCCCGCCTCCTGAGCCGTAGTATCAGTTGTATCTTTAGAGACAGACTTGGTTGCGGCCATTGTATCAGAAGCGACAGCCTGTTTCGATTTAGGATTGACCATCGAAGCCACTGCACTGGTCAGGCTCGTAGAATCAATCGGCGTATCCAATAACATTTGTCGCGCATATAAAGTAGCCGGCACGCGTTGAGCCTCGGTCTCATGAGCCCGCCGTTTGGCCCACTCATTAGGCTCAAGAGGTTTATTCTTCTTACGACTCAACGGAGAACGGATCAAAAAGATATCCAGATACCCTTTATCAATAGAGTTTACAGCCATGCGACTACCATCTGCACTTAATGACATCTGCATAACCCCGGTTTGAAGATCAGTCAAAGGTGAAGAGGTACGATCTTGCAGATCCATCTCATAAACATTGGGAATTCCATTCTCATCAGAGATGTAAAACAATTTGCCATCGCGGGTAGTATGAGGCTGAGATTCATCCCAGTTAGGAGTTTTTGTCAATCGCTGAGCCCGGTTAGATCCCAATTTTACAGAATATATATCAGCATTATACAAATCTTTGTCGATCAACAACCGTGAAGTATTTTTGATTTCATTTAATTTTACCTCGTTCCCACGGTGAGATACAAAGTAAATAGTCTGAGAATCTGCTCCCCAGGCAGGCTCATAATCAGAAATCACGTCATCTGTGACATTATTAAATTTTTGAGTCTGTAAATTGTAGACATAAATATCCTGAAAAGCCCCAATATTCCCATCAAAAGCTATTTTATTCCCATCTGGCGACCATGATACTGATCCAATCGCATCCAATTTCGGGAATTTGATCATCTTAACCTTTCCGGTATTATAATCCACAATAGCCAAATTATCATGCCCCTTTGACTTAGCTGAGAGGGCGATCTTTTGACCATCCGGAGACCAACTGAGGTTAGGATTCAAAATATTGAGCTCCTCAAAATTAACATTGCTCTCCCCTTTTATGAGGGTCTTAATTTTCTTACCCGTAATAGCGCTGATCACCACCACATCAAAATAGCCGCGGGCATTTGTAATCATAGCAATCTTATCGCCCTGCGGCGATATAGCGGGACTGGTATTATAGGTGCCCGACTTACCTCGCTTGGTAATCTGGTCAGCAAAGTTCGTAAGATCTTCCCGGTTCGCAACTTCCGGTAAAAATCGTTTACGATAATAGTCATTCCACCGCTTTGAGAGATCTTTAACACTAAGCCCGATTGTACTTTGAAAAGCCATATCCAGATTACGTTGCGAATTGAGCTTTTGCATGATTTCCGTAATCTTGGGTCGGCCATACTCCTGAGCAATATAATTCCAGACCGATTCGCCCCCCCGGTAGGCAAACCATCCACTCAACTGCGGGATCGGTGGCAAGTAGTCATTAATAACGGCATCACGGATCCACATATCAGTTTCGGTATCCCAGCCTTTAGAAGAGAATTCAGCCATTCCCTCATTAAACCACAGGGGAATATCAAGGGCATTACCGCTGAGACGAGACTGCACATTTCCACCATAAAACATATCGTTGATAACAGCGTGAATAAGTTCATGGTGCAATGTACTTTCAAAATCCTGGTAATTTCCCATAAAGGGTAACGTAATACGGTTTTTATAGGGGTCGGTCACTCCCCCAATGCCTTCAGACTCAACCGGCAATGGAATGACATTCGTCTGAGAAAAATCGTTATGGGAATCGTATATGATGACCTGGATACGATCGGCAATCTTGTGATCAAAGTCTTGCCTAATCTGCTTTAAAGCTCCTTCCAGAGCATAAGCTGCGAAATTAGCAAGCTGATAATTCTTTGAGGTATAGTAGAAAACATCAAAATGCTCAGTCTGTATATAACGCCAGTCAAAATTACTATACTGTACCCTATTTTTCCCAAAAGAAAAATATTGAGCCTTTGCCTGTTTAACGCCAACTGTCAGGAATGTTGCTACAAATAAAAGTATAAAAAAACGCCGCATAAATTTGGATACCTTCATGTCTATTCCTCTTTTAACAAAATTAAATTACTACCCATTATCCACAAGTTTCATATCAATTTGTCGTGCCTTTACATCTGTTCTAACGACTTTAACACGAACTTCTTTTCCGAGTTGATATTTTTTTCCATGGTTTTTACCCACAAGACAATGACGCTTCTCATCATATACATAATAATCATCTTGAAGATCACTTACACGTACCATTCCTTCACAATGGATGTCTTTTAAATCAACAAAAATTCCTTTATTCATTACACCACTGATTACGCCGTCAAAATCTTCACCCACATGCTGGCTCAGGTATTCAACTTGCTTCAGTTTAACGGATTCACGTTCAGCTTCAATTGCCGACCGTTCCCTTTCACTACAATGCGTCCCCATCTGCTTTAGTTCATTATAAGGGTAACTTGGTTTCCCTGATGTATAACTTTTCAGCAGACGATGCACAATGACATCCGGATAACGTCTAATAGGACTGGTAAAGTGTGCATAATCTTTAAAACCCAACCCAAAATGTCCAATATTATTAGGACTGTATTCTGCTTTGGCCATAGCTCGAAGCATCAGATCATTAACTGTAAGCTCCAGCGATGTATCCTTGATCTCTTCCAGCAACACATTTATTGCTTTCGAACTCACCGTGGGACTGTCGATATGAAAATTAATACCAATTGGCTTCACATTTTCCTCGATATTTTTCAGTTTTTCCAAATCCGGTTGATCGTGAATACGATATAAAAAGGGATATAAATCTTTTGTCTCAGGCTTATTTGAGTGCTTCCGTATTTTATCGATATGCTTTGCTACTGTTCGATTTGCCATTAGCATACATTCTTCAATCAGCCGGTGAGCGAACAGTCTCTTTTTAAGTTTTACATCAATTGGCTTACCATTATCATCAAGTACAAATTTAGGCTCTGGCGTTTCAAAGTTGATGCTTCCTTCTTGAAAACGTTTATCTAACAACGTATGAGCTAATTTTGCAGCCATTTCCATTTCAACCGAAAATTCACTCTTAGCCCCGTCGATAACCTCCTGAGCCTCTTCATAAGTAAATCGGTGATCGGAATGGATGACGGTTTCCTCAATCGAATAATTGACCAGTTTTCCATTAGGAGTGAGCTCCATAAAACAGCTATAAGCCAACTTGTCATCATGCGGACTTAAGCTACACACCCCATTACTCAACTTCTCGGGCAACATAGGAATTACGCGATCAACAAGATAAACACTTGTAGCCCGATCATAAGCCTCTTCATCCAGCACCGTATTACGCGGCATATAATGCGTTACATCAGCAATATGGACACCAAGATAGTAATTGCCGTTATTCAGGATTTTGATGCTTAACGCATCATCAAAATCCTTAGCGGTATCCGGGTCAATGGTAAACACCGTCTGATCACGAATGTCATGACGACGCATAATCTCTTTTTCAGGAATATAATCCTGGATATTTTCAGCATATTCTTCCACTTCTTCTGGAAAAGCAGCCTGTATCTGACTTTCGGCCAGAATTGACAACACATTGGCATCGTTAGTCCCTTCTTTGCCAAGCACTTCTACAATAGCGGCCTCGGGCAGCGAACGCGGATGCACCCAATCCACAAACTTAAAAACTACTTTATCCCCCGATTCAGCATTACCAATCTTATCGGGCAGGATAAAGAAATCGGTATGAGCAGATTTTTCGTCCGGTACAATTAAATAATTCTTTTTCCCCTGCTTCTTGAGGGTCCCTACAAAAATATTCCGTCCCCGCTCGAGTATCTCAATAATTTTCCCCTCACGACGACCTTTCTTTCGTTTATTTTGGAATAACTGGACCTTCACTTTGTCATCCTGCAAAGCTGTATCCAGATGTTTAGAAGGGATACGTACATCTTCCTCAAACGCATCAGTAATTAAATAACCCGTACCGCGCCGGCTGATATCGATTTTTCCGACAACCGTATTTCTATCCTTACCTTTCCCATGACCATTCGGCGATAATTGAATGGCTCCTCCCTTTCGTTTTACAATCAAATTTCGGTCATAAAGGGAGTTAATGGCGCTCTTTAGTCGATTATTATCTTTTTTATTAGTTACCTGTAATATATTTTGCAGCACATTAAAAGGCAGATGTGCATCAGGATTACTCTTTAGTATATCGAGAATAATATCCTCGAATGTTTCTTTTTTACTTTTACTCATGAAATGTTACAAATCTTAAAATTCTTACTTAATTATTTGTTATGCGGCTGCTATCAAAAAATCTTATTTATTATTCATCTTCATCATTTCAACCACTCAACTGATTAATTTTCTTCTTGTTCTTCTTTTGCTTTTTGTTTTGTTAATTCTTTATTCTTTGTTGATTTTTTATCTTTCTTTTTCTTTCCAAAAACATGATGAAAAGTACTTCCAATTCTGTTTATCAACTCTTTCCATGTATTAAAATGTACTTGAGCTTCAAAACCAATTCCATCAACGGTCGGTGTTACATCCCCCGCCTGGTTGGTCGAAGGTCCGTAGCTATTTAAAATCTGATCCTGTCGATGAAACGCTGTCAGTGACAATCCCCGGCGTATTCGATACGTGGCATTCAAGTCTCCAATCCGCTCGCCAAGCGTTGTTTGGGGGCCGCCTCCTGTAATCTGTCCTTCTCTTCGCAGGATGAGACGATCATTATATAAACGCAATGCAATCCCCAAATCTATCTCATTATATGCATTCAAATTAAAATCGACATCAAGACGACTGACATCACTATTAAGTAACGCATTAATTTGATTAGATAACAACGGACTTATAACCTGATTTGATAGCAGAGGGTTCAATACCGTTGAACCTTTCGCCAAACTTTGACTCAATGAAGCTGTACCGTTGGCTCCCTGTGTTGGAATGAACTGCCCCGTCAAAAGGATGCTCGTCGCCTGTAACAATTTCTGTTGATCATCCCGGTTAATCTGGTTAATGGTATATGACAAGGTTGAATTCGATGACAAATCCAGCGAGGTCGGCAACTGAAAATAATAATTATTTTCCACACTATTAATTGTTCCATTCACTTCTACAATAAGATCTACGGGAACCTGCTGCCCTCCACCTTGATTTTGATTATTTATATTACCTTCTGAAGTCAATGTATTGATATTGGGACGCGCATGATAGACTGCACTAATATCCAGCCGTGCATTATCGGGCGGTCCTTCCCAAACGATGCTCCCCCCCGGCTCCAGGTCCAGTTTCCGGCTGATAATTTCGCCTGTCACGAACTGGTAAGTTCCACCATTGATATTATAACGACCAAACATCTGCACATCCTGATCCTGCATAGTAATGCGTATCTGCCCGGTCCCCTGTGCCGTTAACACTTCACCGGTTACAGGATCAAAAATAAGATGAACATTAATATTTTGAGGTGCCTCGAATTGCAGATCCAAATCAAAACGCTCGCTAAAGGTCATGCTCTGGATCGCCTCCTGTAAGGCTTCTTCATCCATTGCCTGCTGTTGTTCCACCGTTTGCACCTTCGATTTGGTCTTCTTGTTGGGTTGTTTAAATGAGTCAACAAATTGTATAAACTTGCTACTCTCGTTTAACTCAGTCTGCTCCAACAACGGAATTGAAATATCCGAATCACGGGTAACCTGAATAGGATCTTTTGTTCTCATATACAGATCATTATTGGCTCCTGTCAGCCGTACTACCCCGGTACCTGAAACACTACCAAAAAATGGGACGTCCGGATCCATCTTGTTATTCAGGAACTGGAGTTTATTCATATCCAGCGTCAAATCCAGGTAGGTGATAGGTTTAAAATCGTTCAAATCCACCGTCCCTGTCACAATACCGGTTCCTCCTTTCGTATCCATCACCTTCAACGAATCCAGGGTCACTCCTTTATGGCGATCCAATGCCACATGTCCGTTTACAAAATAATTAGTATTTAAAAATCGTGGCTTGGCAAAAACGTTCTTTGCCTGAAAATCAGCATGGAAATCAAAATCTTGCAGGTTACCGGTGATGTAGCCATCTCCCATAGCCTGTCCTTCCATATCCTGGAATACATTATTTACAATCAACGGGATGACCCACATATCGATTTGCTTAAAATTCGCATCAAAATAAAAGAGCGTATCCTGCTTTACATCAGGATCCGGCGTCTTAAAATAACCGTTGAGCTGAATATTCTGACCAATATCATCATTGGAATCCAAGTAATTACTATATTTCGTTGAATCAGTAACTATATCGATATTCGTATCAAAATGATTCTTCTGTGGATTAAACTTGCTTTTGAACCGTACGTCGCCAATCATCCGGTTATTCAAAGCAAACTTGTTTACTGTCAAAGCTCCTTGTATCGTCGGTCGACGTGTTAGTGATCGTGTAACCAGCGTACCATTCAACACGCCCGCAAAATCAACTTTTCCTTTAATAAGATTAGAAATAAGTCCCAAGTCTATATCATGCAATACATACGTCAGTGAATCACTGCGATCTTTACTAAGTATTCCCTTAAGTTGAAAAAACTGATTTTGGTTTTTAAAGCTAAAATTATGAAAAGCAATATCTCCATTACGGCTGTAAACAAATGACGGATTTGAGTCGTTATTCCATGAATATTGTTTATTACCTAGATAGAGGTTAGGAATAGAAACGGCAATGGCTGAATCTGAAAGAGTGGAGTTCAACGTCATTCTAAAGCTTGCATTCTTCGATATCTGTCCAACATGCTGTGTAAAATGAACGGAGTCCTTCTTCACAGAAAGATCAATGCCCAGAGAATCCAGATCCACCTTATCAGTTTGTAAGGCTCCGATATTCGTTTGTAAATCGACCATTGAAGATTCTTTTATTGTACGATCGCTCCTAAAACTTGCCGTAACTTGTGTACGGCTGTTGCTAAATTTTAACTTGTTATATTGCAAAGTATCGGCCTGCATCTCCGCTGAAACCAGCATGCGTGTACCGTTGGTATTTACCTTGAACGTAAGCTTTGAATCGGTTTTTACTGTGGGAAATTCTGGCAGGTATCTCTTTACAAGTCCCAAATTTTTGGCTTCAACCTCACCATCGAGTACCATATTCGTAGTCGGTGGCGTGAGTGTTGTAGCTTGCGAATCGGGCGGTGTGTCCATCAATACCTCAGCATGATATCGATTTTTCAAATAGCTCGTCCAAAATTTAGTTTCCTTTATAAGGTCGCTCGGAACAATGTGGCCAGTAACATTCATATCAAACAGCGAACTCGTAAGACGAAGAGTACGTGTTTGCTGGTCGGGTGAATTCAAATCCATATAAAACTGATGAGCACGAACTGTATCGCCTCCAATCACCGAAGGTTTGATATCTAAATTAGCGCGCCCCTGTATGCGATCCGGATCAAGTCCCTGAACATCCAGATTATAGTCGAAGTTTAATTTTGTTGATGCAATAGCCTTCGAACCAACCAGTTTCGAGAGATTAATATTTTCTGCATTGCCCTGTAAAGATACCGGGGCTTCATCCTGGCTGAAATCAATTGATCCCGATCCCGAAATCGACTGGTCTCCACTATGAAATTCATAATCCTGTTTCCAAAGCCCATCAACCAGCGACGACGTCAATTTTAACTCATCAATCGAAATATTATTAACTTTACTATTATAAAAAGTCGATGTAAGTCGAGTCGATGCCTTTTTCAGTTTGAATCCGGAACCATCGATACTGGCACTAAAATTCAAGTTCGTTGTATCCAGGGAGGCTGCTGCAAAAGGGCTGACATTCAAATTTTTTCCATCCAACGAACCTACATAACGATATGGAGGCACAAGCTGGCTTTGCCCTTTCATTGTCAATTGTCCCAAGGCACTATTGAACTTCAAGTCCACATCTACAGAATCAGCTGTTCCACTAGCTTTGCCGGATGCGCTTAGTGTTTGCAAGGCTTGATATTGTAGGGCTTTTTCTTGTCCCATCAATTTTGTCAGATCTTGCTTTTGCAGATTTAATTGATCCAGACGAATATTAAAAGCAAAAGCATCTTTGCTACGCAGATGTTTCAACTCACCGCGAAAGTCAACGTCGCTTTCTCCCAATCCCAGTTCAGCTTTATCAACTATCAGAGAATCGGTAGTTCCCACAGCCTTCAGGTGAAAATTGAAGGGATCTTTGATAGTTGTAGATGGAATCACATCAGACAAATCCTTTAGATAAAATTTATCCGACTGAACATCCAGATCGTACTTGGCAGCCAACAATTGGGATCTAAAATTGGGTTTAAGAATATTCACGCCATCTACTTCACCATTTAGTACAAAACGTGAATTTCCAAGTGTCAGATAAAAAGAATTTAGTTCCAAATAGCGCGCATCGCTATAGACCTGTCCCGAGAGCGATATATTACCTGGAGCGATATCCTCTGAATGAGCTGAAAATGATTCAATATCCAAATATCGCTGGTCACGTCCCCAGTCTACAAAAAGTTTGGTATTAATATTCGACAATAAAAACTTCTGCTGCTTTCCGTACTGCGACATTACGAAAATATTACCCTTCGACACGGTCATCTGCGGTGCCAGTATCTCCACCTTTTGAATCCAGGAATTTTTCGGTTTTAAAGAGGCCGTAGTGTCGGCTACAGCTCTTCGTTTGAGGAATACAATTTTTTTATTTTCGTTGGTCTGCAACCATATCCGCGGTTGGGCCACGACGAAATCCGAGATACTGATTTTGCGCTGGAGCAATCCCCAGATATCAATTTTTGAGTTAATTTGGTTGATGGTTGCCAGGGTATCGGTAGAGGTTGAATCACTGGTAGTCAAAACCACGTTATTCAGCCTAAGTCTGAACGGTAAGAACCCTCCCACATCACCTATCGACAGCTGGGCCTTATATGTTTTATTAACCTGACGCTCTATCCGATTAGCTATATAATTCTGTGTAGCATCCAGTTGTAGTAAGCCCAGTATACTGCCAGCCAAAATTATGATGACCAGCAGGATAGACAGGAAAATCCCCCAAAAATATTTCCAGCTCTTATGTAACCAGCGGAAAAACACTTATATATCTTCGCTAAAATTTTTTAATTGAATTGAGCCAGAGCATATTTCCAGGCCTCTTGTAGTCTTGAATAATCAGTACACTCGTAAATATAAGGGGAACCCCAGTCATTCAATAACACTAGTCTCAGGGTATTATTTTTCACTTTTTTGTCCATTTTCATAATATCAATCAGCTGATCAACATCGCTTGGCAAGTCATTCATTTGTTTTTTATACAACGGTAAAAACAACCCAAAACGTGCCTCATCAACCGGGTAATCCAGTTTTTTTGAGAAATAGGTAGCTGCAATCATTCCAACAAATACGGCCTCCCCGTGAGATATACTCCCATAACCAGCCAGTTTCTCGATGGCGTGCCCAAAGGTATGCCCAAAATTCAAATATGCCCGCTTACCTGCCTCCAGGGTATCCTCCTGAACAATATCTGTTTTTATTTGTGCACTTTGAGTGATAATATCGATCCATTGGTTATTCGGAGATAACGATTTTTTTGTCAGTGACCTAATTTTATCGAACAGATTGGGATTACGGATCGCGGCATATTTTAAAATTTCTGCAAGACCGGTAATCCACTCCTTTTGTTCGAGCGTTTCCAGAAAATCGACATCCGAAAAAACCGCATCAGGCTGATAAAAAGCACCAAGCAAATTTTTTCCTGTTTTATGATTCACGCCTGTTTTGCCTCCTATCGAGCTGTCAACCATTGCGAGCAAGCTCGTGGGCATGTGGATGAGCGGGATACCGCGCAATATTGAAGAAGCGGCAAAGCCACCCAAATCGCCAGTTACGCCTCCTCCCACGGCAAGCAACGGCGTATTGCGCTCCAAACCTATATTTAACACTTGATCAACAATCTTGTTCCACTGGGTGACTGACTTTGAGGCTTCTCCTTCGGGGATGAGTGTAAAATAAACGTTCTCAAAACATTGCCGGCACATTTGCTCTACCCGGTCGTGATGCAGGGAATCCACTTTCTCATCAATAATCACAAAAATCTTTTGAGACGGATATCGCTCAGAACAGAAATCAACAAATGACTTTTTAAGTCCCTCTCCTACCCGGATTTGATATTGCTGTTTGTAGGAAATGTGGACATCAATAATATTCGACATGATTTCTGATCTTTTTTAATAGTATTTCTGCAATTTGTTCTGGCGACTTGCTGCCATCGTTGGCAACCTTAATTACCGCTTGTTCATAAAGCGGCAATCGTTCATCATATAAAGCTTGTAGTTCTTGTTTCAGTACTTCCTTTTTTTGGGGATTTCCGTGCTTATCCAATAACATCGGGCGATTTTCATCCTGTGAAATCCGACTTAAAATAACAGATATTGGAGTCTCAATAAATAAGAGTAAGCCCTTCAATTTCAGGTGATCAACCAGATGTTGACTTTGCAGGCTTCCACCTCCCAAAGCCACAACACCTTTATAATCCCGGGCTACCTCCAACAGTGCACGACGCTCGGTAGTGCGAAATGCCGGTTCTCCTTCCTGCTCAAATATCTCTGGGATCTCAAGTCCTGCAATCTCAACAATTCTGTCATCCAAATCCAGAAAAGGACGCTCCAGCTTATCAGCTAACTGCCGTCCGACCGTTGACTTCCCGGATCCCATAAATCCGCATAGGAAAATGATGTCAGGTAAATTGGTAATCATTACTTTAATTTTAAAATCTTAAAAACAAGGGATTCAATAAATCTAAAAATAACCTATTTAGCCCTTAAAATAATTAATTACTTTCCGGTTTCATCGGGGGTACCATCACTACCTCCTCGCGTTCAACAACCACTGCACCGGGAGTAGCACCTTTAGGCTTACGCACATACTTGCATTTGGTGTACATCACCGGTGCCGATTTCATTCCACGGGCCTTCGAGTAGTACGCCGCATAACTTGCCGCCTTCAAAAGCACCCGCTGGGGTGGAAAGTCTTTATTATTTCCCATCCTAATGACAGTATGCGACCCTCCCACACCCCGCGCATGCAACCAAACATCCTCCTTATGGGCATGACTTGTCAGCCGATCATTGCTTTTGGCATTTTTACCGACCCAAATTTCATATTTTCCCTCCTTAAATTTGCGATACGGAGAAGAGGCCTGCTTATCCTCACTGCTGCCAAACCCAAACTGCTTCAACTTATTCTTGTGGTTTTTAATCCAGCTATCCAAATCGGGCAAATGTTCGACCTCCCGTACCTCTTCTAATAATTGCTTAACCTTATCAAGTTCCTCTTTCACCCCCGGTAGCCTTTGCTTTGCTTTTTTATAGGATTTTTTTGCATCCTTTGCCTTTTCATAATAATACTCTGCATTGCCAGGAATATCTTTATCATCTTTTAGCGGTATGGAGATCTCTTTATTACCTTCGTAGAAATTCTCAACTGTAATCTCTTCTGTACCGACAGAAACCGACTCGTGCGCATGTGCCATAAGCAGATGTCCGAATTTCTCATATTCCTCCGCCCGGCGTAAACTCTTGTCGGCCTGCTCCAGCTGTTCAATTAAATCTGTTTTCTGAGCCCTGCTACGTTCCAAAAACTCAATTACATCTTCCTTTTTATTATGCAGTCTTCGCAGGTGTACAGCATTTTTATAGGCAAACGCCACACAATCGTTAACCTTCTCACATTCCTTTTCACTGGGGATATCCAACCATTGTTTAGACCAGAGACAAAAATCACCGGTTTTAAGTACTCTGGGATGGGGATCATCGAGCAATGCACCAGCTAATTGATCAGTAAACGATTTTAGCTGTTGCGGGTCCATGTCGTCGACGTTGTGCTGTTCAATAATATAGGGCAATAGATTTCGCGGTAGCAAGGGATTCGCCTCCGTCATCTGGTTTTTGGCACTGCGGCGAGGACTCACTTCATCCAGAAAATCCGGAGCATGCGGTTCTGGTGGTGATTGCCCCTGAACACCTTCAGGATTCTTAAACGCATCTACAATCACGTTATCTTCCACTAAAAAAACATTCGGATGCCCGCTAAATAATTTAAACAATAGATGGTACCCACTTTGAAAATAGATATAAACCAATCGATCTTTATCCGCAAGCCTCATATCCGTTATTTTCTGATCCTCCAAAACGGGAAAAAATTCAATCACATTTCGCTTTTTCGGAGGTCGATAGAAATCATGAAACAAAACTGTCTCTCTGAAGTTAGTACTACAGATTAACCGTGACATTTCATCCCCTTTTTCCACATAAATATACAACACATCTTTATGTGGACTTATAGCAAAGCGAAAAAATCCCCCCAGGATTTTTTCTTTTATCTCTCGGTTTAAATATATTAGCGTGTAAAAGTTGTTCATACTTTTATAGAGACGTCTTTAAAATCTGAAATTACAAATACGAATTACCGAATGATATATCCGATTTTTAATTCCGTAGTGAACCGGATAGAAAGTGACCTTCGTGAGAGAGACATTACTATTAGCTCATTTCGCACATGGAATGAAGATAGAATAAATGCAACGGGACTTGAAATTGAAATTGATTTAAAAAAGAAGTCCGATTATCTCAAGGCACTGTCTATAAATTTTGACTGGGATCGTTTTCGAGAAACCGTTCTGGCCAAGCAACTTAAAGGAATGGAGGAACATCCTTTTTTGCAGGAAGACAAAATGGTGAGTACTTCTATTTCTCCTGTAATTGATATTGAAATTACGTGGCTTTTCGACGAAAAAGCTCCACATCCCCGGCTGGCTGCCCATAACGGCAACCACAGTCTGGATGCTGCCAGTCGATGGATGGAAGAAATAAGTAAAGAAGTAAATGATGTGCTCGCTGATGATGACATCATAACTCGCTGGCATATTGAAGTAGAAGGGACAGAAAGTAATAAATATTTATCTGCCGTTAATCTTATATCCTATTTCCAATATACTTTGACTGATCTCAAAAGTCTCAATGACGTTCACGACTTTGTCATCAAACGCTTGCAGGAGCTTTTGATTAAATCCAACAAAGTACTCAAAATTGCTGATCGTACACTGCAAACACAGGCCGCATAGATTTTATATCGGAACCCTGTTTGGGAAGCAGGCAAATTTAAAAGCTTATGCATCAGAAGCCCATAAAGTCTACGAACTTTTCGGCTGTGAGAGGCTTCTCTACGAAAATCTGATCTCTGTAGTCACATTCATTAGGTTATAATACAGGTGCAGCAACCAATTCTCCACAAGTGATTGTAGGTCTTCTGCATCGTGGTTTATCGCTATCTATTGTATTATTTATTACGACTAGAACTGTTATTATATTTAAGCTGCAGGATCACAATTTATTCAAAAAAGCAAAAAGGCCTCCACCCTGGAAGCCTTTTTTCATCGCGAAATTTAAAAATTCCGAGCAAATTATTTCTTCTTATGTCGGTTTTTTCTCAATCGCTTTTTACGCTTGTGCTTAGCGATTTTCGAACGCTTTCTCTTCTTTCCACTTGGCATAATATCACCTAATTTTTTTATTCAGCGATACATACTTATGTATCTGGGGTAATCATGTTAAGCATAGAAGATACGAAGATACTTCTTAATGTGCCCAATGTTTTTGAACCAAAAAGTTCAACATTGCTAATCTTCCTTCTCCATTATCGAATCGTTAACAGCCTCTTTAAAATCCTTTGACATTTTAAGAACTGGTACATATTGTTCTGGTACGATTACTTCTTCATTCGTCTTGGGATTTCGCGCCACACGTTGGGCTCGCTTGACAACCTTGAAGCTACCGAAGCCTCTAAGTTCAATATTTTCACCGCGTTTCATAGCGTCGATAACCGTTTCCATAAAACCGTTAACTACAGCTTCAGTTTCAACTTTTGTAAGTCCGGTGGATGATGCAATTACATCAACGATATCTGCTTTTGTCATAGAACGTCACCTTTTGTCAATCAGATTTAACTAATTGTTAATAAGTTAAATAAAACTTAAGAAGATAGTATTATTTACTATTAATAATATTTTAACGTTTTTTAATGGTTCATCATAACCATTTCCTATATTAAACTTAAAAAATTCGGAAAACTTTTAATACATTCCGATTTTTATCTTCAAATCTTAATAAATGGTGATCATATTACATGGATTTATTTCAACACATTGTGGAATATGCAAATAACTTGGTCTGGAATAAACCAAGTTTTATGCCCTTGATGGTTGCAGCACTATTAAGTTATGGAATTTTCATCACTCTTAAACTTGGTTTTGTTCAACTTAGGCGTTTTGCACATGGTGTTAAAGTAGTTTCCGGCTTTTATGATAATCCTGAAGACACGGGGGATGTTAATCATTTTCAGGCACTGTCAACGGCTCTTTCTGCGACCGTGGGAATCGGTAATATTGCCGGCGTTGCTATAGCAATCCACTATGGTGGACCCGGGGCACTTTTTTGGATGTGGATTACAGCTTTTCTTGGCATGGCTACCAAATATTCCGAATGTACGCTTTCAGTAATGTACCGGGATAAAAATCCCGATGGCTCCGTATCAGGTGGCCCCATGTATTATATTAGTAA
>Ga0102962_1000050_pt1 | contig 72690 bp, 64 predicted proteins | sample SalPonF2_C_D2_MG_FD_84519 | JGI IMG/M metagenome (GOLD analysis project Ga0102962, IMG submission 84519) | Salt pond soil microbial communities from South San Francisco under conditions of wetland restoration - Salt Pond MetaG SF2_C_D2_MG ...
ATGCTGGGGCTCATTTTTCAATATCTCACTGGTGGCGTCGGTAATTTTATTTGGTATGCCAGTGCCGTGGCTCTTTTATCGGTTGCTTATGTTACTTTTGGGGGATTTAGTGCCGTGGTCCATACAGATATGCTGCAAGTGATATTGATGTATACCGGCTTTATCGCCCTGATAATTTTTGCCGGTATCGAGTACGGTGGCCTGGGAAAACTCTGGCATTCGGTTCCGGGCAATTACCGCGACATCACCGGTGGACAGAATGCGCAATACATCCTGGTTTGGTTTTTCATTGCGCTTTGGACGTTTGTGGATCCCAGTTTTCACCAGCGCGCCGCTGCAGCTAAAACTCCAGAAACAGCTAAAAAGGGAATTTTTATTTCAATCCTACTATGGTCGATATTTGATTTTCTCACCATGTTTAGTGGACTTTATGGGTGGGCGATTCTGGGTCCCCATCTTGATAAGCCTACGATGGTTTATCCCTATCTGGCTAACGAAATTCTGCCCATCGGTCTAAAGGGATTGTTCTTCGTGGCTTTGCTGGCTACCATTATGTCTACCCTGGACAGCTATCTGTTTTTATCGGGACAAACGCTGGGCCGGGATTTGCTGGTCAAACTATTTCCTGATACAAAAAATAACACCCTAACACGTATCAGTACGCTCATAGCCGCTTTGTTAGGAATTCTGCTCATCATTATTTATCCAAGCGTTATCGACTTGTGGTATGTTATCGGCTCGGTGATGATTCCAGGCTTACTTATACCGGTTCTCGGGGTCTATTTGCGCTTCTTTACCTTAAAAAAAGAATGGGTATTACCCACCATGACCATCAGCATTGGTATTTCTTTGCTTTGGCTTATCCTGGGGACGATCACAACGCAGAGCGGGGCCTATGAATATACTTTCCTGGGAATTGAGCCTTTTTATCCCGGTTTAGCCGTGAGTGCATTGCTGTGGCTTCTGGGAAGAGATCCTGATGGTGGATTACTTGAAGAAACGGACTTCATGGAAGCCGAGTTGAGTGATTAATTCGCGAGAATTATAATTCAAACGGCTTTGCACTGGGGTAGAGCGAATCTCGATGGACGGAATGGGAAAAGATGCCTTTTATCGTAACCTCCATCAGTTGTTGTCACGTACTTTTAAGGATGTGTCCCAAATTCAGCTTATGGATAGGGATAAGGTATTTCACAGCCAACGCATCTTTCTCAATATTCAACAATCCTGTTCCACGAAAATCAACAATGCAGTAGCCCTCAAATGAACGTACGACTTCTCCGATCCCATAAAATTCCGGGCAGGGTCCGTAATATACCAAATCACCGAGCTGAATATTATTATCAGCCCTTCGGTTAAAAGGATAGATAACCGGCAGCCGGTCGAGTCGATATGAGAGTCGGTTCTTTGTTGCCATGATTCTGAATATACGGTTTTACAAACCCTTTTTACCAATGACAAATTTTCGTGTTTTTTTGTCTGGTGCTTCAATGGAAACCCAGAGGGCTTCGGGTGGAATCAGAGAAAGAATTCGTTCGGGCCATTCTATTACACAAACTCCGTCATCATAAAAATATTCTTCGGCCCCTATCTCTAATGCTTCTCTGGGCGATTCCATACGATAGCAGTCAAAATGATATAATGACATATTGCCCTGGAGTTCATTAATAAGCGTGAAGGTAGGTGACTGTATCTCATCCCGAGCAATTCCAAACGCTTCCGCCATTCCTTTGACGAAGTGCGTTTTACCGGCACCTAGATCTCCATGCAAACATACTACATCGCCCGGATGCAGTTCCTGCGCAAATTCTTTCCCCCGAGTGATCGTTTCTTCTGGTGATGTGGTGGTGAACTCTTTTTCCATAAATTATTATCGCTCCTGGAACAAATTGAGCCAATGTCTATTTGTCAATTTGCCAATTCTTAAAACAATACAATCAATCTTTTTGTGCACGGATATCCGGCATTTAGTATCCAGCTGTTATAACATACTTTTGGGACGCAGTGTCACAATCGGTAAAATCATCTCTTCCATACTGGCGCCGCCATGCAGAAACGTATCACGATATCGATTTTGGTAACGATGATAGTTGGTAGGATAGACAAAGTAATAATCCTCTTTCGCGATGATATAGTTATTCGAGTGCCCCGGGCTGGGTAACAGGTAACTTTTAGGATCTTTCACGACGATCGTCGTATCCTCATTCACCGATAGATTACGACCGTATTTATAGCGCAGGCTGGTAGATGTATCGCGATCTCCACGTACCTTGGTATCACGCAGCGCACGAACGGCGCCGTGATCACTGGTTAACACAATAACAACCTCTTCCTCAGCCAGTATTTTGAAGATATCATACAATGAGGAATGCTGGAACCATGTCTTGGTAAGTGAACGGAATGCGGGCACATCCGGGGCAATTTCCCGGAGCACATCAGAATCGGAGCGGGAATGTACCAGGGTATCCACAAAATTATAAACAAAAGTACTTAGAGGAACTTGCAAATAATTGTGAATTTGATCAGCAACCCTGCGTCCTTCATCTGCGTTTAAAATTTTTTCATATTTAAAATTCGTTTCAACACCTTTTCGTTCGAGTTGTTTTTCCAGGAGATCTTGTTCAAATTGATTCAGGGAATTTTCATCTTCGCCCTGGTGCCACAAATTTGGATAAACATCTTCAATCTCGAGGGGAAACAATCCGGAAAAAATAGCATTTCGTGAATACGGAGTAGCGGTGGGCAGGATAGAATAGTATAGATCCGTATCAATACTGAAATCATCATTTAACAGATCCCGAAACATTAGCCACTGGTCGTAGCGCATGCAATCAATCACAAAAAAGAAAGTTTGTTGCCCATTTCTGACGTGTGGCAAAACGTACTCATTGACGATATCAATAGATAAAGCCGGCCGTTGTGGCGTGGAACTGTGGAGCCACGATTGATAATTTTGAGTGATAAACCGACCGAATATTTTATTAGCCTCATGATACTGATCACTTAGCACCTGGCGCAACGACTCTTCGCCAGATTCCAGGTCAATATCCCAACGGGTCAGTTGCTGATATATGTCGATCCACTCGTCCCAGCTTGCATCATCGCGTATTCTTCCAGATATCTTATTAAAGTTTCGCAGATATGACTGGGCAAATTTTTCATTCCTGATGCGATGACGCTCCAAAATACGCTTAATCGTAAGCACAATCTGGTTAGGGTTGACTGGCTTGATAAGATAGTCCGAAATTTTTCCACCGATGGCATCTTCCATGATCGATTCTTCCTCGCTCTTGGTAATCATCACCACCGGTACGGTCGATTCAAGTTTTTTAATTTTATTCAAAGTAGCCAGACCATCCATACCCGGCATCTGTTCATCGAGAAAAATAATATCAAAAGGGCGCTCCTTGATCAATGTAACAGCATCATCACCGTTGGTTACAGGTGTTACTTCGAAGCCTTTATTCTCTAAAAAAATGATGTGCGGCTTCAGCTGATCGATCTCATCATCGGCCCATAAAATACGTGTCGTCATCAGGATTCATTTCTTTGCTTTCGTTGAATCCGTAAGTTTGACAAATGGTTTCAAATTGTCCAGTCGCTTTTTGGCTATCCCTTTAATTTTTTTGAGCTCTTCAATATTGTTAAATCTACCGTATTTTTTTCGATAGCGGAGGATACGGCCAGCATATGCAGGACCGATTCCGGGCAGTGATTCAAGGGTCTTTTTCTTGGCTTTATTGACATTTATAAGGGACTTTTGAGAATTTTTAGGCTTCTCTTTTCCTTTCTTACCTGCTGATGAATCTCGAATTACCGTATCAGAATGCGCAGTTGCCAATGATTTTTTGAACGATGGATGGTATCGCTGCATCAATTTTTGTTGCTTCTTCTTGAGCAAAGCTGTTCGTTTTTGAAACTGTTGTTCAAGTTTATGGTAGTGATCCCCATAAAAGGGAACCGTTGGCGATAAGGCCAGATTTATCATTCCCAAAACAGCCAACAAAATTGCCAGGCCAGAAACTGTTTTTCGTTCAGCCGGTGTTATTTTGAGCTTCTCGATCCAGAAGAATATTCGTCTTTTCATTGATACTCTCTTTTTAGGTTCTCTTTTATGTAAGACCGCTGCCAAGCCAGATCCTTACAAAATTATTAGTTAAACCAGAAAGAAATTCGGCTTAGCCTTGCTTGCAATCGAAAATAATTCGATGTTTGGCATCAATATGCAAGATGCTGAGACATACAATTATCACGGGATGCCTGTTTTTTATAGGAAAGTAGGGATAGGTAAACCTTTGCTTATCCTGCACGGCTGGGGTAGTAGTGGTCAAGTGATGATTCCGCTTGCACAACAGCTTGCCAACTTGCGAACCTGCTATGTTCTAGATTTGCCTGGTTTCGGTGATTCTCCCGCTCCCACCCATTCCTGGCATGTGGATGATTACGTAGATTTGATTCAGCGGTTCATACAAGATCTAAATCTCGGTCAAGTTGATTTGTTAGTGCATTCCTTCGGCGGACGTATTGCGCTGAAGTTCTGTGCACGAGAAGAAGCCAGAGAAATCGTTGATAAAGTACTGATTACCGGCGGTGCCGGAATGAAACCCAAAAGGAGCTTATCCTATTACATTAAAAAATATACGGCTAAGACACTTAAAGCGCCTTTTTTAATCTTACCATCCGGATTGCAGCAGAAGGCCTTAAATTGGCTTCGTAAAACTGCGGTATGGAAATCGTTAGGATCCAGCGATTATACTAAACTGGATGGCGTGATGCGTGAAACGTTTGTTCGTACGGTTACTGAATATCTGGAACCCTTCTTGTCCAAGATTCCGCATGAAACATTACTGTTGTGGGGCCGCGATGATAATGCAGCACCGCTATATCAAGCTGAACGAATGGAACAAGGAATAAAACATGGTGCACTCGTCATTATCGATCATGCCGGACATTATGCCTTCTTAGACCGACCATCACATTTTACATCTATTGCCAAGGCGTTTTTCGAAGGATAAGCATCTTTGCCTTCTCCAAACTCACAACTCAAGACTCGTCAAGCTCCCGCTCTTTAAAATCATCATCAAAATAGTGATACCATTTGCGGAAAGGACGAAAGGCATTTTCGGGATCAAAAGGGCGTTTATATTCGCTTTGTCGGCACTCTTCGCTGCAGCATCCTTCCATTAAACGAGCCCCCTCTTCCGAGCAAACAAACAGTTTGTTACATTTCATATTTGCGCAATTGATATAGGTATCGGCTGGCTTGCCGGTAATTTCGCATCGTGCAATCGGCTCCATATCATCTTCGTTGACGGGCACAACCAAACGATCATCAAAGACAAAACACTTGCCCTTAAAATGTTCACCTCCCTCTTCTTTGGAATAGCGCAGGATTCCGCCGTGCAACTGATTAACATCATGCCAGCCCTTTTCCTTCATCAATACAGAAAACTTTTCACATCGGATTCCGCCCGTGCAGTACATCAGTACTTTTTTATCCTTGTCAATTTTATCCTCGAAATTTTCCAGCCATCGAGGAAAATCGTAAAAATTTTCCACTTCTGGAGTAATAGCGCCTTCAAAATGGCCGATCTTAGATTCATAGTCATTCCGAACATCGATTATTACGTAGTCCTCATCAGACTCCATAACCTGTTTCCATTCATGGGGTTCCAGGTATTTACCTCCATTCACAGGATCAACTTCATCTTTATGAATGGCTACCAGTTCATCCCGAGTCTTACACTTCAGTTTGGCAAATGGAATATAATCACTGGTATCGGTTTTAAAGTCGATGCCATCAAAGCCGGGGATGCTCGTCAAATGTTCTTTGTATTTCGCTATCTGCTCGGGCGTGCCCCCCAGCGTTCCGTTGATTCCTTCCTCGCCGATATAAATCCGTCCTTTTATTCCAAGCTCTTTACAATATTCATGATGCTCGGCACAAAAAGATTCGGGATCTTCAATAGGGTGAAATTTATAATATAGAATTACTTCGTACATCAGATTTTATATTTTTTACTTATCACTAAGTCGCTAAGTACACTGAGAATATAATCTATAACTTTAAATCCGTTTAGTGTATTTAGTGAGTTGGTGGTATCATTATTTGCAGGTTTCAAAATTAAGGGTATTTTGGGAAGAAATGAACTCTTTCTGCTTTCCAATTATTGCCCATTGATGAAGCTTTGGCTTTTACCATTATCCTTTTTTATTCTTGTTTCATTTTTTTCGGCTTCCTCATTGTATGCTCAACAACAAGGTTCCCATCGGCCCGTTAATCCTGTTTTCCAGGAAATTGATCAGGCATATAGAAAGGGAAAACTGAATCTTGAGCAAAGAATACAATACAAGATTTTTGCGATAAAGGATCCCCAAAAACTACCTGCCGAGTTCCAATTCCATAACGCGCTTCCCCTAAAATGCGGGACCCCTGCTTTCATTGACTTTTACAAGCATAGAAGGGAATTATCTCCCGCAACCGTAAGTAATATTGAATCAGAGATTAATCCACCCCGCATTCAAAGTGCGCAAACGTTTACATCGCCTTCGGGAAGGTTTCTGATTCATTATGAAACCTCGGGTAATGATGCAGTCCCCAGCAAAGATTCAAACAATAATGGTACCCCTGATTATGTAGAAGAAGTGGCTGCCGCCGCCGATTCTGCCTTTCGTTATGAAGTAAAGGATTTGGGTTATCCTGATCCTATCCCCTCTGGAAAGAGATACAATGTAGAAATCACAAATCTTCAGAAGATATATGGACAAACTTATACTATAAATGGAACGACCCACATCCAAATTGAAAATGACTTTTCGGAGGGCTTTCCTCCTAATACCGATCCCGAAGGAAATCAAATTGGAGACATAAAAGTTACCATGGCACACGAATTCAAGCATGCGATCAATTATGGGATCAATCACTGGAGTGGTGAGACAACCGACTGGGGGGAAATGGATGCTACCTTGGAAGAAGAGCTGGTTTACGATAACGTCAATGATTACTACAACTATCTTAAGACAAGCGAATCAATTTTTAACAGTCCGGAAACTTCTTTTTATCCGGGATCATATTATCACGTGACTTGGGCTATCTTTTTTGAAGAAAAATATGGTTCACAATTCTGGCCGCAGGTATGGCAGATAATCGGTAACAATTCCAATATCAGGATGGTGAATGCCATGACGCAAGAATTAGGAAGTCGTGATGCATTTGACAAGGCTTACATTCTGTCTGAACTATGGCACTATGCATCCGGAAGTCAAAACTCGATTCAGGGCTTTGGATTTGATGAAAAGCAGAATTATCCTAATCCAAAGATTAATGATAACTTTTTAGGTATTGACAGCCTTAATTCTCCAAGAAGCATTCCCAAATTTGCGGCTAATTATATTGAACTCGATCCGGGTATCCAACAAGAAGGAGTCCTTGATGCCAGCTTTTCTTTTACAGCAATTACATCCGGGCTTGGACTTATTGCTGAGTTTAACGATGGCTCTTATGATGTCAAGACTTCTTTAGGCAGTGAGAAAATGAAGATAGCCAAAACGAACTGGGAATGGAAAAATATAAAACGTGTCGGAATAGTTGCTGTCAATAGTAGCGACCAATCATCATTACAATATACATTGAAAGTATTTCCAAGTTTACCGGATCAGATTACGCTGAATCAAAATTATCCCAACCCCTTTAATCCGGATACAATTATTCAATTTAGCCTTACCAATGAAACTCATGTACGACTTAGAGTATATGATGTGGCCGGACGACTGGTACAAACGTTACGGAATAAGACGCTGACGCCAGGTTACTATCAAGTGCCTTTTGATGGCTCAAATTTGGCATCGGGTGTCTATATCTATCAATTAGTTACCAACCACCATGCGCTCTCAAAAAAGATGACTCTGATTAAGTAGGGCAAGAAGTATAAAGTTTTTCTATTTGTCTAATACTTTTCCTTCTGCCCTCTTACAATCCCAGATCTAAGGCCGGCAATATTTTGCCCGTCACTTCTCCAAAACCTATGCGATACTCATCCGTATCAGCGTAACCGGTTATCGTTATTCGGTCGCCATCTTTAAGAAAAGTTCGCTGCTCTCCATTCGGAAAATTAAGCGGCTTTTCTCCTTTCCATGATAGCTCCAACATACTCCCATAAGATTTTTCATCCTCACCGCTAATCGTACCCGAAGCATATAAATCGCCGGGACGAATGTTGCAGCCGGTAATCGTCTGGTGGGCCAGCTGTTGACATATATTCCAGTACAAATGTTTGGCATTGGATGCACAAATCTTATAAGTTTGTTTCATTTCCTCGCCCTGCAGGAAGACATCGAGGTTGATATCAAATGTCCAGTTACCTTTGGATTTTAAGTAGGGCAATGGTTCAGGCTCTTGTTTGGGACCGGGAATTCGAAATGGTTCGAGGGCTGTGAGAGTCACAATCCATGGTGAAACTGATGTAGCCCAGTTTTTAGCCAGAAACGGACCAAGAGGCTGGTACTCCCACTTTTGGATATCCCGGGCACTCCAGTCGTTTACCAGCAGTATACCAAAGATATGTTCATGCGCCCTGTTAACCGGTATCGGTTCGCCCAGCTTGTTGCCCGGACCGGTAAGGAATCCCATCTCAAGTTCAAAATCGAGAAGTTTACACGCCTCAAAAATGGGAGCATCATTGCTGTCTGGCGGCAAAATTTGTCCCTGCGGACGGTGCACATTGGTCCCGCTGACCACAATCGAGCTCGCCCGTCCGTGATAGCCAACGGGTAAGTGCTTCCAGTTAGGTTTCAGGGCATTTTCGGGACCGCGAAACATGGTTCCTACATTGGTAGCATGCTGCTCAGAGGAATAAAAGTCGGTGTAGTCCCCAATATTCACCGGCAGCATCATCTCGACGTTATCCATGGGAATAAGCACACGCTCGCGTAGCGATTGATTATCACGAAGTGATGGTTCATCGGCATTCAGCAAATTACTGATATATGAACGAGCTTCACCCCAGGCATCGGGCCCCAACTCCATAAATTTATTCAATGTACGTTCCCGAAACACATGTTTGCTATCCAGCTGTGGGCCGTTAAAGACTCCGGCAGCATCCAATTCTGTCAAATTGACTACATAATTACCGATGGCCGTACAAATGAATACTTCACCATTTTCCCTCGAGCGAGCGACCCCATAGGGCAGATTCTGAATAGGAAAATGAGATTCGTGTTCTACCTCAACAAATGATTTTAAATTGGGATCGTTTGTCGGATGCATCTTGGTGATTATTATTTAGTGAATTATGGACTTAATGAAATATTTAAAATTCTTATAAAAGGCCAAGCTTTTGCAAGTCTTCTCGAGGTTCATCAAAGCTACAGCTCCCAAAAGAGATCAGAGCCGTTTTTCGCAGCCACATAATTTCATCATTACTAACGTTCCGACTTTTCCATTGAAAGCCTTTATCAGTAAACGAAAAGTGTTCCGGATCTTCTTCCTGCAATACTTTGATAAGTTCCTTTTCGGTTAAATCATGAGCATAAGCCAGGATCCCTCCGCCAAAAACATTAAAAAAACCGTGCATCCTAGCTTTAACAGAATCGGCATATTGCCTGATCGGATGGTGCAAACCGGCCGTGGCTTTGAGAGCAATATTATTTTCTCTTGCCGTATTCAAAGTAAAAGCAATCTTATCAACAGAGGGAATCATGTCGGCGTCAATACCGCCACAACGAAGCTTGAAGGCTGTTTCTATTACATTATCTCCATCAAAATTTTTATTGTGATTTCGCATGGCCTCCAAGAGCAGGCGGATATCTTTTTTCCAGTTTTCCTCAAAATAACCTTCCAGAAAAATATAGTTCGGTGTCAATGCCGATTGATCCAAGGCCTCCGCCGTCTTGGCATAAACATCAAATAATAAATTTGTATCATTGGCAAAAACGGCTTCTCGCGGCAATTTGATTTCCAACACTTCTGTCGTAACGCGATTGCCATGCGTTTCATGAAAATCTTCTACAGAATGGATCAACCCATGAAGCTGTTCCTCATATTCAGAGATTGTTTCCGTCCCTCGTCCCAAAATTGAAAAGGCAAAAGGCTCTCCTTCGTTAAAAAGTGTCTTCTTATATGGTTCGAGTTCACCTAAGCGAGATGCCGGAATGATAAATCGCGAGAGCATCCACGCGTCTTCATAGTTACGATATTCGCTATAATTTTGGATGGCAGTATCAAGAGAAAGATCCGCCGGGGGAAACAATCCCGCATAATCAATCATCCCTTGCATGAAAGTTTTAAACGTTGTTTTCATCAGCTAATGATTTCAGTTACAACTATGGCCTTATTTTTAAGTTGCCCCATTTGCAAAAGAAAAGCAATCAATGCAGTGTAACCAAATCCAGGATAATCGCATCAGCGATTTTAATGCCTCTGTCAGTCAATATAATGCGATCGTTAATGAGCACCTTGTCCTCTTCTTCACGCTGATTCAAATACTCATTTTGCCGATCATTCAACCGATAATCATATTTTTCTTCAAGCTCTTTGACTCTCACTCCTTTTCGTGTGCGGAGCCCCATCATCAGCCGTTCTTCGGCCAACTGCGAATTGGTCAGCACTTCTTTTTCATTGGGATTTGATTCCGTTTGCAAGTAGCTCCTCAAATCGGCCACATTCTTCCATCGTGCTGCCTCTCCATCCCACCAAAACGAATGAGCTGCCGGACCAAATCCCAGGTAATTTTCATGTTCCCAGTAATTACTGTTATGGATGGCTTCCTGGCCCGGCTTACTATAATTGCTGACCTCGTACCGCTGAATTCCATGCTCTTCGAAACGCTTATTAAGCAAATCAAAATGTTCGGCTACCTTATCATCTTCGGGAGGGACAATGCGGCTCAATTCTACTTGCTTACCTAATCGTGTTTTAGGCTCGATAGTTAGCGAATAAGCCGATACATGCGGCGGCTCGAATTGTACCAACGTTTGCACATCTTTATCTAGCAGTTCCAGACTTTGATTGGGATTCCCATAAATTAAATCCACTGTGTAGGTATCAAAACCGGCTTTTTCTAATAATTCAATACACTGTAAGGCCTCCTCCCGGGAATGGGCACGATGCATAAATTGGAGCAGTTCCGGCTGGAACGTTTGTACACCCATGCTGGCTCGGTTAATACCCATATTTTTGAGCGCCGATAAAAAATCTGCGGAGACATCATCAGGATTCATCTCAAATGTAATTTCCCGGATATTAACAGGAAAAACATCTACAATTGCTGACAGTATTTTTTCAACTTGTGATGGTTCCAGCAGAGAAGGGGTGCCCCCTCCAAAGTATATTGTTTGCACCGTTTCCCGGCTATATTTGGTACCGCGATAATCCTGAATTTCCTGGATTAACCGTTTTACATATTGTTCTCGCTCCGAGGTTCGTGTCACAAAATAGAAATCACAATACGAACAGGCCTGCTTACAGAAAGGTATGTGGATATAAAGTCCGGACAATTTGGTTGCTCAATATAAACTAAGGGGTTACATATCTGAATAATCTACATTGATATGGTCTGTTTATGCAAAATTCGGTTCAAAGAACCAGGAATGAATCAACAAGGAGATTATCTCTTTCCGTCGGACAGAAGGCCTGGAATCTGTAACTTAAAATGTATTACGACTTGCAAACGCCCGGCTTAGTGTCGCCTCATCAATAAATTCGAGTTCCGTTCCCATCGGAATGCCGTAGGCGATACGAGTGACTTCCACCTCATCAAAAGGCTTAAGCAGCTTGTTGATATAATAGGCCGTAGCTTCGCCTTCGGAGTCGGGATTCAACGCTAGAATCACCTCATTAATTGGTTCATCCTCATCATTAATACGTTGCATCAATTGTTTGATACGCACATCATCCGGCCCAATATTATCGAGTGGTGATATCACTCCGCCGAGTACATGGTAGCGCCCGCGAAACTCGTTGGTTTTTTCGATTAAAAACACATCCTGCGACTCTTCGACTACACAGATTTTTCCTGTTTCGCGTTTTATATTACTGCAAATAGAGCAAGGGTCGCCATCACTAATCACCCCGCAGGTTGAACAGCGTGTAATAGATTTTTTGAGATTCACCAGCGCCTCGGCCAGCTTCATCACCGATCCTTCATCCTGTTTGAGTAGATAAAGCGCGATGCGCCGTGCCGACTTGCGACCAGTTCCCGGGAGCTTGGCTAGTTGTTCAATAGCCTGCTCCAGTATTTCAGAAGTTCCTTCCATCTATAAATGTTGAATTATGAATATCAAATGCTGAATACATGAAAATTCAACATTCAAAACTATTAAAGTCCCAATTTACTAAGATCCATGCCGGGCAGTCCACCACCGGGGAGAATGTCCTTGTAGGTTTCCTGCATGCGTTGTTGGGCTGTTTCTTCAGCCTTTTCCAGCGCCTTATTGACGCCCGCAACAACAAGATCTTCCATCATTTCGGCGTCATTGGGATCAATAACATCTTTATCCAGCTTAATGCTGATAATCTCGCGATTGCCGTTGGCCTTCACCTTCACCATACCACCGCCGGCTTCTGCCTCAACTTCGATTTTACCAAGTTCCTGTTTCGCTTCTTCAATTTTGGATTGCAGTTCGGAAAACTTCCCGAACATATCAGCCATATTTTGATTCATGATACTTATTTTTATGTGTTAAGATTCTTTTTATAAACTGTGAATTATTCCTCCTTCGAACGGGGGATGACTGTAATAACTCAATGCTGATTAAAATTCTATCAAGAAAGATAGCCAATAATCATGACAACTTATTTATTGATCAATATCACTGGTTTAAATTATAATCAAGTTCGGCTCCAAAGAGTTCAACCAACTTTTTAATCGTTGGGTCACGCTCCTGAAGCTTTTTAAAACGTTCATAGGGACTCATAGATTCTTCGGGATCTGATTTATCTTTTTGAACAGAACAGCTCAAATGCAAAAATGCCCCAATGTGATCCTCCAGCAGCTTGCCAAGTCGTCGCTTGTTTTCCTCAACAATTTTTTTGGCAAAATCATCATTACAACGCAACAGCAACGCCCCGTTTTTCAGCTTAATCGGCTCCACCCGCTGCATTTGAAAATACAGCATCTGTGGCACATGCTGACGCAAATCATCCAGGTAAGTCTCCCAGCATTGATTGATTTCATCAAGCGAAATGTCCTTGGGTGCGCGTTTGGCCGTCGATTCTGTTACCGTTTCGGTGCCGGCCTCCTTTTGGGATGCAGATCCATTCGACGGCTTCGGTTGTCCCAGCGAGGAGGCCCCAAAAAGATTTGAAAACTCATCATCACTTTCTTCGTCATCAGATTCTGGTTTCTCGGCGTTAGCCACCTCTCCATTTTGTTCCTTCGCCGCCGGCTTGCCGGGTGTTTTTTGGGGATGTGAAAGTGGCTCGACATCAGAAGCCGGTGCCTCAGTAGTCAGGTTTTCATCGGATTCCGGTTGCTCTTGTTTAGGCTTGGGATTATCGTGCCCATTTGCATAAACGGACCGCTTCATTCCTTGATTTTCTGATGGGTCCGATTCAACATCCTTTGTTGGTTGATTATCGTCGGACGGCTGTGTTACTACGTTCTGCTGATTAAGGAACTTTTTTTTTAGTTCTTTAAGCTCTGAGATCAAGGTGTTAAGGTTCTCAGTTCTTTCCATGTGGATGAGCTTTAGCAGCGTAATCTCCAACTGTATCTTGGGCTGATGCGCTTCCTTAATTTTATACTGAGCCTCACTCACAATATGAAGCATACGCATCAGATCATCCTCAGAAAAATCTTTTGCCGATTTCCGATAGCGTTTCTTGGTATCAGGAGAGGCCTCCACCAAGTGCATCTTTTCGGAGTTTTTAGCCACATACAAATTGCGAAGGTGTTCAGTTAATCCCACCAAGTATTCCTGGATATCATAGCCTTCCTGCAACAGTTCGTCGATGAGCTCAAGTCCCTCGCTGGCATCTTGCCGCTTTACGGCCTGCATACAATCGAACATACGCTCTGTACTCACTACATTGAGCGCGTGCAATAATTCTTCATGTTGAATATCACTCCCGCAAAAAGCGATTGCCTGATCCATCAGGCCGAGCGCATCACGGAGAGCACCATCTGCTTTTTTGGCAATCACATGCAACGATTCTTCGTCAATGTTGATGCCTTCATCCCGGGCTACTTTCTGCAGGCGATCCACAATCTCGTCTACGCTGATACGCTTGAAATCGAACCGTTGCACGCGTGATAAAATCGTGGGTAGTACTTTGTGGGGCTCTGTCGTGGCAAAAATAAAGATAACATGATCCGGTGGTTCTTCCAGCGTCTTCAGCAAGGCGTTGAAGGCCGACTTACTGAGCATGTGCACCTCGTCGATGATATAAATCTTATAACGACCGTTTTGTGGCGGAATACGCACGCGCTCCCGCAGATCGCGGATGTCGTCGACGCTGTTGTTCGATGCTGCATCGATCTCAACCACGTTCAGCGTTTGGTTGAGCGATTCCCCATCCACCTGCTGGTCAATCTCGTTGACCGTGCGTGCCAACACGCGCGCCATCGTCGTCTTGCCTACGCCACGCGGACCGCAAAACATATACGCATGCGCTAACCGATTTTGGTTGATCGCATTTTTAAGCGTATTGCTGACATGCTTCTGAGACACGATGTCATCAAAAGATGTTGGCCGGTATGTACGGGTTAATGCTCGGTAATTATCAGACATGTAAGCTCTGGTTGAGCTGATGGTTATTCATGTAATCAACGGATAAATCTACAAAAAGTGAAGGCCAATTTCGGGATGAAATTTGCGATTCTTTGATGCAATATAAAATACTATTAGACTAGTCCCCAACGGAATAGTTGTTGGGTAGATAGTTGGCTACCCACTCGTTTGCCCAATCCTTATACATGGTAAGTGAGGTAGGATTTACGAGTATTCCGTTATCATATAGGAAGAAATAATTATTTTTTGTATTAGCCTTAATAGATTCCTGCTTGTCGACAGAAAGATAAAAGGAGGAGTTCTGAAAATGATATTTACCTGTATGATGGTAAGAAATATTGACTAACTGGGTCAACTTAAATCCCTTAATCTTAACCCAGTAAAGTTTACCTGCGTCGTTAGTTGACATTAACTCATATCTTTTTTCTCCTTTTGAAAGCATCGATAACAGTTTCGTTCTGTGAACCTTAAAATGTTTCCTTTTATAATTCTGATTGAAGACTGATTTTAAAATTACCATTTGTATCAGTGGACTGCCCGAAAGTAGTGCCTGCCAGGTAAACATTTACGGTAGGAATAGGCTGTCCGGTGCGTTCTGCTACAACTCTGCCCTTTAGGATTGCCTGACCAAAAGAGGCCGTCGGCAAAATACCATCAAAACAATAACCGGACAAAGCTTTCGAAAAACAGACATCATGGTGCGTTAAATGACTACCAGTGTTGGGTGAAAATCTGTTGAACTCTCACTGCATATATATGAATATGCTATTATTTTTTTGTAAAAAACAACTTTTGGGGCCTAAGCTGTTTTTATGGGCGCTTCATTTTTTTTGCGCACTAGCATTTCACCCTCTTTCAACACTCTGAACTGCTCTCTTTGAATCTCGTTTTCTTCCAACGCTTTTCGAAGTGCCTCCACAGGCTCGTACATCCCATCGTCGGCCATGGGGAAGGTCCCGAAATGCATAGCTACACTCTGTTGGGATCGTACATCCTGATGAACCTGAACCGCTTCTTCCGGTGAAATATGGATTGATTCCATAAACCAGTGAGGTTTATACGCACCGATGGGGATAAAGGAAGTCTGCATCGGTCCAAACCGATTGCCAATCTCTTTGATAAATTTCCCATAGGCCGTATCACCGGCATAATAGATGTTGCCCAGCGAGGTATGCAGCACATATCCACACCACAGCGTTTTATTACGATCAAATAACCCGCGTCCCGAAAAGTGACGCGCTGGAACGGCTGTCAGTGAGAAATTTTGGCTTAAGGCATAGCCGTCCCACCAATCCAGATGGACGGTGTCTTGAATGCCTTCTTCATGTAAAAATCGTTCAACCCCCAACGGGACGATAAATTTGGGATTATATTTTTCATGCAGCCGATGGACGGCATCTATGTCGAGGTGATCATAATGATTATGTGTTAGAAGAACCAAATCGATATTAGGCAAGTCTTCAAAAGCAATTCCGGGCGGACGCATACGCTTGGGGCCAATCCATTGATACGGGCTGGCCCGATCGCTCCATATCGGATCGGTTAGCATATTCAGATCTCCAAGTTGGAACAGGAAGGTAGAGTGGTTGACAAAAGTAGCACGGAATTCATTTTCTGCAGCTTTCGGCTCTGGTGCTGTAAATCGGGCAACCGATTTATCACTCATTTTATGCCATGCTCCTTTATCATTTCCTGAAAACCACCATTTTAGTACATCAAAAAAATGATGAGTGCCGGAATCATCCGGGTTGACAAACTTTTTGCCGTCGAAGTGATCGGAATCACCTTCCACATATTTTGGTGCAGCTAATAGTTTATCCACGACAATAAGTGCCGTTGCGAATGTAAATATAATTGCAAATGACCAGATCATTAAATCACATCAGATTGGTTGTATAAATAACGAACTATAACCGAAAAATATTGGATTTTGTTTCATGATTCATTCAAATGAGCGGTTATTTATTTCGTTGATTCATTAGGCTTTAGATGTTCATTCATAAAATGATAAATTCGTGAATACTCATCGTACCAATCATCGGGATCCGTAAACGAATGCCGTTCTGCAGGGTACATCATCATCTGGAAGTCCTTACCTCCGGTTTGAATGAGTTTATTAATGTATTGGGCAGCGTCCTGAAACCCGACATTGTTATCCTTCAACCCGTGAAGTATCAAGACAGGACGTTTAAGCTGGTCCACGTAAGTGATGGGCGAACTTCGAGCATAATTTACGGAATCAGTTTCTGGTTTACCCAAGCGTGGCATCGTGTACCAGGGATTGGTGTGATAATAGTTTTCCCAGTTGGTAACAGCGCGTAATGCAGCGGCACAATCAAAATAAGAGGGAGCCACACTAGTAGCATACAGCGACATAAATCCACCATAACTGCCACCGTAAATGCCTACGCGGCTGGTATCGGCCTGATTATAATGGGAGGCCAGATAGTTAATACCATCCTCAATATCCTGCGTTTCATATTTGCCCATCCAGTTGGTGACATCCTCTCGGAATTTACGCCCATAGCCGGTGCTCTGGCGGTAATCGACTTCGATCACGTAATAGCCGTGCGCATTTAAATACTGATTAAACATGTATTCGCGATAATAGTGGTCTGACCATCCTTTATAGACATTCTGCAGAACTCCGGCCCCGTGAACGAATACTACAACCGGGTATTTTTTACCGTCCTGCATATGGAGAGGATGCAAGACAGACATTGAGAGTTTGGTTTTTCCATCACGAGCAGTAAACCGCAGATAATCTTCTTTCTGCCAGTCGATCTTAAAGAATCGATCCGGATTAGTATGAGTTAACCGGATTTCTTTTTTGGGATGCTTTAAATCCACGGTATAAAGCTCAAACGGCACGTTGAAATAGCTATACTGGTAGACAACATGCCGTTTATCCCGGCTGAGTTCGAAATGCTGTCGCCAGCCGGTCTTTGAGGTCACCTGTTTTGTCTTGTTATCACGGATGTCAAGCGTATAGAGCTGGCGTTCTCCCGGATCCACCTTATTTGATGCAAAGACAATTTGGTGACCATTGATCCATTCTGCCCAGGGAATATCAAAACTGCCGTGCGTATGTTGCTTAAACCCTCCGCCATCAGGATTTACTGTATAGATATGATTCCATCCATCCTTTTCTGATTGGAACATCAGTTTATCTCCCTCAGGAGCAAAAGCCATATTTGTACCATGAAACCAACCATCAGTAGAATCTCTGAAAACCACTGTCGAAGAATTCTGCTTAATATTAAAAACTTTGATGAAACGATGTTTCTTAGGCGGATCCTGCACGTCGATAGCCACATACTGTCCAGTGGCACTGACATCAGTATTTATATATCCTTTTTCCTCAAATAACTTTTTGGTCTTCATAGAATCCAGGTAAGCTACCGAAATAACATGTCTGGCAACTCCACGACGAGTGGCGCCTGGTTTAACGTATTCGCCCAGGTAAGTGGGAAAATAATATTCCTTAAAACCAGAGGTATCAAATTGAGAGAGTACCAGCTTGTTATCGCCGGCCCAGTCTACAATATTGTAGCCGGTTGCCTCATCTTTTTTGTTGGTTACTTGCGTGAGTTTGGAATTGTCTACATTAATTATCCAAACATTTCCGTCTTGAATGAATGCAATTTGGTGGCTATTTGGTCCCCAGGTTGCATTGTATTCATGTGCTTTCGTCTCAATAATTCGATGTGCATGCTCGAAATTTAGATTTGCAAGCCAAATGTCCCCGTGATCGAGATATAGAATTTTTTTGCCATCAGGGGAAACATGAAAATCACGCTCTGTCTTTTTGGGAGCCTGTTCCTGTTTCTTCCCATTTAATTTAGCCTGAAAAAGTTCCTCCTCAATCATTGAAGAGTCATTGGCCTGATAATAAATGTGAGATAAGTCGGGGGAAAAAGAGGTGAAGTTAGGGCGGTTACCTGCCAGCAGCGGTTCATAAAAAATGGATTTTAAGCTCAGTGTATCAAGTCCGCTTTGGGCTGAACTTATGACCGGTATTAAGAAAAGTAGGAGGAATAGTTTAGAGCGTAATTTCATATCGAGAACATTTATTTAAACCGTTGAACAATAAAGAAAGGATTTATGATATGGGCAAGAGCCCTATGATTAAAAAAAGTAAATTGAATGTTTTTTTTATTGAATGTTAAATTTCAAATAAGATAGACACCATCACGTCTCCATTAAGCATTGGGTGGCCAAACATTTATTTCAATTTCTGCAAATAATATGATTCTCCCAAAAAATCCATATAACGGAGGACCCAACGCCTCCGTCGATACATATAGGAGGAAGGGTGCGCTAAATTATAGCGTTGAGGAGCCGGCAGCGCCGTTACCATCAAGGCACTTTGTGTTTTGGACAGATGTGCAGCAGTGGTATGAAAATATTGACGGGCGGCCATTTGGGCTCCATAAATACCATCTCCGAATTCTGCAATATTAAGATATACTTCTAGAATTCGTTGCTTCGACCAACATAATTCCAGCAGTATAGCGAAATAAGCCTCAACGCCTTTGCGGATGAATGAATGGTCCTGCCATAGAAACAAATTTTTGGCTACTTGTTGTGTGATGGTACTGGCACCTCGTAAATCCTGTCCCTCTTGATATTCATTTACTGCTTTCTCTATGGAGTTTACATCAAATCCCCAGTGGTAGGCAAACCGCTGGTCTTCGGATGCAATAGCCGCCATTTTCAAATGTGACGAAATGTTATTCCAATCGACCCATTGATAATGTATTTTAAAGGGTTCTTTGCCCGTTTCCCATGCAATAAATTTACGCTGTAGCATAAAGGAGGTCGTAGGTGGGTTAATCCAGCGGAGTAATAGAACGGTAAGCATGGAAATCCCCAGAAAGATAGCCACAAGACGCCACAGCCAATGCACCAAAGTATGAAAGAAGGAAAATCTTATCTTTGGAGAAAAATTGATGTGGTGTAGCTTGTCCAGGTCATTCATAGAAGGTATGAGCCAACAATTCAAATGTGAAGATCTATCTTCTCACATTTGAAAGTGTGTATACTATAATATCAAAGGATTTTGTTATAACCACCAGGCTAACGGTAGAATACCTTATCATTCCTGTTAGCCGCAACCATTGCAGCACCAACGATACTGGCATCGTTTTCAAAACTGGCTGCCTTAAAAGCAGTATTAATTTTAATATAAGGGAATGTTTTATCTGCCTTGCGGCTTAGCTGTCCTCCAAGAATAAACAAGTCGGGGTGGAAGATCTTTTCGAGATGTTCGAGTACCAGCTGCAGGCGTTTAGCCCATTTTTTTTTACGAATTCCTTCCTCTTTTCGCGATTTATTTGAGGCGCGTTCTTCAATAGTTATCCCACGGATCTCCATAAGGCCTAATTCGGTATTGGGTACCAGCTTGCCATCCATGAAGATGGAGGAGCCGATACCGGTGCCTACGGTAAGAACAATGGTGAGCCCTTCCTGATTTTGTCCGGCCCCGAAGTACATTTCGGCTAAACCAGTGGCATCGGTGTCATTGATTACAGAAACGGAATTATCAGTAATTTCAGAAAATAGCTGTTCGGCATCAGCGTCAACCCAGGAGTCATGGATACGCTTAGCCGAAAGTACAATCCCTTTGTTGACCGGTGCAGGAAAGGCGCATCCGACGAGCCCCTCCCATTCAAACTCATTTTTCACGATGTGGTGAAGCTGTGCCAGAATCTTATGAGGAGTTGTATCTTCCAGTGGAGAGGTACTTTTTCGCTCCGACAGAATTTTGCCCTCCTGGGTATCGACGATGCATCCCTTGATACCATAGCTTCCGATGTCAATCCCTAAAACTTCCATAAACCAGTATTTCAATTATCAGTATGCAGTAAATAGAGGGAGTATTCGACTGCCTCCCCTCTACCAATAGATATTTATTGCAAACTGAAATTATTTTTCAATCAGGACCCAACTATCTTCTTCGATCATGCGCTTGGCTTTTTTCCATTTGATGTCAATGACTTCGCCACTGCCCATGTTCTGAATTTTTACATAATCATTGCGACCAGGCTCTTCTTCAACAGTCACGGGTTGTGGTTTCTGGTCACTACGCTGCTGTTGCCCCTGCTGTTGACCACCATTCTGATTTTGGTTCTGCTGAGCACCAGCCTGAAATCCCATGTTAGTAGCATCTGAATGTTGCGTTTTAGCTCGATTCATATCCACTTTGGCTCGCTCTTCCGGTGCTTTTTGCAGTTGCTGTTGGTCAGCCTGCATTTCGGGGATCGCTTTCCAGATTATGGAAATCGCCTCTTGGTTAATTTCATCCAAAAGTTGTTTAAACATTTCAAACGCTTCGCGCTTGTATTCAAGCAGCGGATCTTTCTGTCCAAAGGCCCGCAGACCAATACCTTCTTTAACCGCATCCAACTCACGAAGGTGATTCATCCATTTATCGTCGATTGTAGAGAGCACTGCGGTTCGTTCCAGGGCCCGCGCTACTTCATGGCCTTCATTTTCCATTGCACTTTCTACATCCACAACCACTCGCATGCGACGGATACCATCGGTAAAGATAACTTGTACTTTTTCCGGGCGGTTCTCTTCGTCTGATTTTTCGATATTTTTAATGACCTCATAAAGCGGCTGAGAAATCATTTCTTCTTTCTGACGATATACTTCATACGCCCGTTCAATAATGTGGTCAATGAGTCCATCGGGCCCCAGGCCAGACATTTTTTCGGGATTCATATCCACATCCACTGCCAAAAAGCGTAGGATCGTATCGTGAAGCTCATCAAGTTCACCCTGGGGATAATGTTCCTCTACGACGCTCTCAACCAAATCCTCAAGCATGTCATAAATATCACTTCGAAGCTGGTCGCCGGAAAGTGCGTGCTTACGTCGGGCATAAATAACTTCCCGTTGGTTATTGAGCACATCATCATATTCCAGCTGTTTCTTACGAATACTGAAGTTATTCTGCTCAACCTTAGATTGAGCTCGCTCCAGGGATTTGGTAATCCACGAATGAGTAATAACCTCGCCTTCTTCAAAGTTCAGACGATCCATCACATTGGCCACACGGTCAGAGCCAAAAAGCTGCATCAGATCGTCTTCCAGTGAAACATAGAATTGTGATTCACCGGGATCACCCTGACGACCGGAACGTCCGCGCAGCTGCAAGTCAATACGTCGCGATTCGTGTCGTTCGGTACCCAGGATCGCCAGACCCCCTTTTTCTTTAACGCCGGGTGCCAGCTTAATATCTGTACCACGACCCGCCATGTTGGTAGCCACAGTAACGGCACCTGGCTGACCAGCTTGAGCTACAATTTCACTTTCTTTGGCATGGTGCTTGGCGTTAAGCACATTGTGCGGGATGTTTTGGCGTTTCAACATTCGGCTGATCACCTCAGAAACATCCACACTGGTAGTACCGACCAGCACGGGCTGACCTTTCTCGTTATATTCGCGAATTTTTTCTATCGTAGCGTTATATTTTTCCCGCTTCGTCCGGAATACAAGATCTTCTTTGTCATCACGGATAACAGGCTCATTGGTAGGGATGACTACGACATCCAGTTCGTAAATCTCATTAAATTCACCTTCCTCGGTAGCCGCCGTACCCGTCATACCGGATAATTTGGTATACATTCGGAAGAAGTTCTGCAGGGTGACTGTAGCGTAAGTTTGCGTAGCGGCTTCCACACTTACATTCTCCTTAGCCTCGATAGCTTGGTGGAGACCATCTGAATAACGACGTCCGGAAAGTACACGGCCCGTATGTTCATCCACAATCTGGACCTTCCCTTCCTGTACGATATATTCTTCTTCGCGTTCAAAAAGCGTATACGCCTTAAGCAGCTGGTTGATGGTGTGAATACGGTCGCTGCGTTCGGCAAAAAGGCGATGGAGCTCATTAAGCCTTCGTTCACGCTCTTGTTCTACTTCCTGTTTTGCCTCTTCAATTTTCTTTTCCTTGTACTCATCACTAAACTCGTCATTCTCTTCAATTTCCCTGAGCTTTTTTTTCCGAAGTTCTTCGATTTGTTCATCGAGGTCGGTAGTTTCAACGCCAAGGTCTGGGATAATAAAGAATTCTTTATCCTCATCAGACTTCAGAATAAACTCACGGCCTTTTTCGGTCATTTCGATATGATTCATCTTCATATCGACAGCGTAATACAACTCTTGATCTACTTCCGGCAGGCGACGGGCATTATCCTGCAAATAAAACGATTCCGTTTTCTGTACCAACTTCTGGTTGGATGGAATCTGCATCATCTTTCGGTACTGCTTGTTTTTCGGGAATCCCCGTTGAGCCCGGTAAAGCGCGAGGCCAGCTTTGTCCTCATTTCCATTTTCCATTGCCTGTTGTGCCTCTTTGACCAGGGAAGCTACCAGCTTTTTCTGAGCCTCAACCAAAGATTCAACTCGGGGTTTGAGTTCTTCAAATTTTTCAGATTGGGTATCTTCGGGAACAGGACCGGAAATAATCAGAGGAGTACGCGCTTCATCAATAAGAATAGAGTCAATTTCGTCAATGATGGCGTAGTTGTGCCCTCGTTGCACCATTTGATCAGAGCTGATTACCATATTGTCGCGCAGGTAATCGAAGCCAAATTCATTGTTGGTGCCATAGGTGATATCTTTATTATAAGCTTCTCGCCTGCCTTCAGAGTTAGGCTCATAAAGGTCAATACAGTCAACCTCGAGACCATGAAAATTAAACAGAGGTCCGTTCCATTCGGCATCACGTTTTGCCAGGTAATTATTGACCGTTACAATATGTACTCCACGGCCGGTAAGAGCATTTAAGTAGGCCGGCATAATAGCAGCCAGAGTTTTACCTTCACCGGTTTTCATTTCTGAAATCTTACCCTGATGGAGTGCAATGGCTCCGGCTATCTGCACATCATAGGGTACCATGCTCCATTCATTCATGCTGCCGCCCACCATCCATTTTTCACCCAGAAAGCGCCGACAGGTGTCTTTCATCACGGCAAATGCTTCCGGCAGGATTTCGTTCAGGACGTCTTCAATAATATCATCCTGCTCATCTTCCAGTTCTTCCAGTTCTTCGGCCAGCTCGCGGCGACGGGTTACCGACAGTTCTTCATCACTGTCCAGCGTTTCTTTGATGGATTCAATTTCGTCGTCAATTTCATTAGTTGCATCCTTAATTTTCTGGCGAAACCCTTCTGTTTTTTGCTTGAGCTCTTCATCAGAAAGCTCCTGCATGCCCTCGTAGTGTTCGTTTACTTCTTCTACGATGGGCCAGATTTTCTTAAGGTCACGTTCGCTCTTTGTGCCGAAAACGCTGGTCAGCAAGTTGCTTATAGTGTCGAACATAGATTATTTTGGTATCTCGTATAATTTATATGAATTATGAAAGTTACAGCTTACAAAGAGCCTGTTCAAATAATTTAACGGTGTTTGTCGGCTTTTTACAGTCTAAAATGATTTTGGGACACGCAATGTAACCAATAAATTACGGTTCTTATTGTCTAAATTTATTTTTATTTTATAAGTCTATCTACGAATCGAAGTTATCATAAAAAGTTTTAGCAATGAAACGTACGTATCAACCAAGCAGTCGTAAACGCAAAAATAAGCATGGTTTCCGTAAGCGCAATAGTAGCAAAAACGGAAAAAAAGTGCTCAAAAAGCGTCGTTCTAAAGGACGTCACAAGTTAACTATTAGTGATGAAAAAGGTCCGAAGTAATAACTCTTCGACCTCAAGCGATGATTATAGCTTACCCAGAGCAAAAATCCTGAGGGGCCGAAAGAATTTCAACCGTCTGTTTGAATCAGACGTGCATATCTGCCGTAATAAGTATGTTGATTTACGGTTTAAAATAATTGATGAGTCATCTTTCGGCTGCCTCATGGGATTCATCGTAAAAAAAAGTCTGGGTAAGGCCGCTAAACGTAACCGAATGAAACGGTTTCTCAAAGAAGGGTATAGATTACATCAACATATGTTGACGGATTCATTACAAAATGCTCACTTGACTTTTCATGGGGCGTTTATGGCCAAAAATATAGACATGGATTTTGCCGTTGTAGAACAAGATGTTGTATATTTACTCGAGCAAGTTCGAGATCAACTTCCCACCATTTCTCTACGCAATACATGAAGTATCTTTTTATAGGACTTGTCCGTTTATATCAGTTGATTATTTCTCCCTGGATGCCCAGCAGTTGTCGTTATCATCCTACCTGTAGCCAATACAGCATTGAAGCGCTGCGTAAGCATGGAGCCTTGAAAGGGACATGGTTGACGATAAAGCGTGTAGCACGCTGTCATCCCTGGGGTGGTAGTGGATATGACCCCGTACCTGATACCGAACACAAATCAAAAATTTAGAAAAAGGATTTACTTTTGGATCGTAATACCGTAACTGGACTTATTTTAATCTTGGTTGTGATGGTAGCATGGGCCTATTTTACCATGCCATCGAAAAAAGAATTACAAAAGCGAAAGGCTGAACAGGCTCGTCAGGATAGTATCGCTGCCGTCCAGGCTGATAGCAGTCAGGCCGGAGCTGGTCAACTAACCGACACTTCTCAAACCACGCAACAACAGGCAACGAATCAAGGAAAAGGCCAGCATAAGCTGGAAGCTGAGGAGACCGGTCCCAAGGAAATGGGAATGTTCTCCAAGGCCAGCGTTTCCGATACTTCGCAGATTGTTGTCAATACACCATTGTATCAAGCTGTTTTCACCAATGTTGGTGGAGGACCTTCGCAGATTATACTCAAAGATTATCAGACCTGGGATGATAAACCGGTTCATATGATCAAAGATACAACGCGTTCGGCATATTCGTTGGGCTTCCTGACCACCGAAAATTATAATGTAGAAACAAATCAGCTGGTCTTTGAACCTTTAACAAATAGGAAATCTATTTCTGTCAGCAAAGGTGATACCACACAGGTTAAATATGCGCTGAATATTAGTGATTCCAAGCGGTTGATATATACTTATACGCTTAACGGCAGTTCCCACCAGATCAGCCTTAATATTTCGTTTGAGGGTATAAAGAAAGATATCATTGGCGGGACGGTCGATTTTGGATGGGATCCGGCACTGAATCTTACGGAGAAGAGCCCCAGCACCGAAGAACGCTATATCTCAGCTTATGTTTATACCGGTGGCGAAATGGAGCAGTTGAAGCTGGATGACAATGGCCGAAAGAAGCAAGATTATAATGGAACCATCGACTGGGTAGCAACCCGCACCAAGTTTTTTACTCAGCTTATCAAAACAACAAATAAAACTGAAAGTGCATTGCTGGTCGGGGAAGAGTCCGGTTCAACCGACAATGGGAATGCAAAATTTCATTATCAAAGTTATATAAGTACAAATCTGTCTTCATCTGGTGGAGCTAGTTTTCAAATGTACGTGGGGCCACTAAAATATAATGAGATAAAAGCCTACAACGAGCACGCTTACGACATGGTGAATACTGGCTATTCGTGGCTTCGTTGGTTTTCAGATCCCCTGGTGCGGTATGTAATTATTCCCTTCTTTGGCTTCATGGGGAATTATATGAATTACGGTTTAGCCATTATCCTCTTCGCTGTTTTGGTCAAATTGGTGCTTTATCCCCTCACCAAAAAGAGTTACAAGAGTATGGCTGCGATGAAGGAGCTGCAGCCCCAGCTACAGGAGCTTAAGGAAAAATACGAGGACAATCCCGAGAAGCAACAGAAAGCAACTATGAAGCTGTATAAAGAAGCCGGTGTTAATCCATTGGGTGGATGTTTGCCTAACCTGTTGCAGCTGCCTATTCTGGTCACACTCTGGCGCTTTTTTCAAAATTCAATTTTAATTCGTCAGCAATCTTTCTTGTGGGCCGGTGACCTTTCAGCTCCAGATCATATTATCCATTTGCCGTTTAGTATTCCGTTTTTGGGTAATGCCCTCGGGGGATTTGTTTTGCTTATGACGCTGGCTATGCTTGTACAAAGCAAGGTTACCGGTGGAATGGGACCCGGAGGCGGTGGTGGAGCCGCAGGCGGGCCGAATATGAAAATGCTACAATATTTCTTTCCGGTCATGTTGTTGTTCGTTTTCAATAATTTTGCCGCAGGACTTAGTCTCTATTATTTGATTTATAATGTTGTTTCTATTCTGCAACAACTGGCTATTTATCGCCAGATTGATAATGAGAAAGCACCAGCAAAGGCTTGATTAACCAGCTTTAATTAATGATGAAGGTGACATAAAAGCGGGGCTAGCGTAATTCTGGTTGTTCTCTAATTCCTAATTGATATAGGTGCGTATCCAATGGTGCCTACTTATTTCGATAATAAATGGAGGAGTCTTGCAGTACGGAATGAGTTGATTTTTTTCTTGTGCTGTTTATTCTTAATGTTCCATTTACTTCCAAACGAATAAAAGAATTCGCTCTTGGCCAGTATTGCAGAATATACATATCCCCGGATTGTATGGCGGGATCGGGAGAAGAAGCTCTGGAATCCCATCCATAAAAGGCCACTGAAAAATCGTCCCGAAGAGAGGGTCCGCCTGCGTACTATAGAATATCTTTTGCGAGGCGGTTGGTCAAAACATCGCATTTCTACCGAAGAAGCCATTGGTAAGATTGGAGACACTTCGATGCGAACCGATATTATCTGTTACAACCAGCAGTTTGAGCCGAAATTGTTGGTGGAATGCAAAGCCGAGCAGGTCCCCATATCCGCCAAAACAGCTGAACAGGTAGCTCGATATAACCAAAAAGTGGGGGCCCCTTATCTGCTGATGACCAATGGGCTTTCGGATTTCTGGTATGCTATTTCTGAGGGCTCAGTAAAGGCTATTGAACGCAACAACATTCCAAAATCTCTGTTAAAACCGGTTGAGCAGCCGGCATTTCGTTTTGGGGATTGGAAGGAGCATGGATTTGCCGGCTCCCGAGCCGCTCCGGATTTGCGAAAATGGCTGGAGCAGTTGCTGCCTGAAATGTGGCTATCGTCAGAAAAGCATGTCAATATTCGTTACTTGAACTTCAGCCGTGGTCCGTCGGATGTAGTACTTAATCATTATTACCGGATACAGCCAATATCTGATCAACGAAGGTTAGCATTAACCACTTTGAATACAGCTTATGGTGGAAACAGGCTGATTATTATCCTGAATGAAGAAGATGAGAACCGGGGTGTTCTGGAGGTTAATCTGGACCTTCTTTTCGACGAAAAGAAGGGAAATACATCCTTGTATTCAGAGCAGGGAATAGAAGTTTTTGATTTGAATGATTATTGGGATTTAAAGTGTAAGCCTAATTTGGCATCAATCTTAGAACAAGCTGATTGCTTGTTTGGAGATCGGTTAGGATAGTAAGTAACGTGAGGTCGAGTTAAATAAAAGAAGGGCATACCGTTCTAAAAATGTTATCAATCATCCCTCTCTTCCAGCTGGTTGATTTTGCTCCACTTTTCTCGACACAAAAGTGGTAAAGGGAAAAATCCCTGGCACTTACAAAGATAACTGTTACCGGTTGTTGTACCTTTTTGTGACATCCACCATCCCAATCGCTATCGGCGGTTGAACGCTTAATAATAGTAACAGAATCTCCAGCCTATATGCCATGGAAAGGTTGATCTGGCTAAATTTCCGGTATCTTTAAAAATAGTACGTTAGGTTTTATGCACCTACTGTCAGGTCGAAATCATGTTAAGTAGTAAGCGATGGGCAGTAAGCAGGAAGCGGCCGGCGGAATTCCTTGATTCAATGGTTTTCTGTACGGGAATTTTCCTGTAAATTCCAGATCACATTTTCATTAATCCATTCTATTTATGCATCATCTACACCGCAAAAAATTATTTTCGCTATTCGACGAAGAAGAATCGGCCATCGTTTATATGAAAGGGGCCGAGCTCATGTATCGGTATGGTACTGATTATGAGTTCCCTTTTCGGCAGGAATCTAATTTTTGGTATCTGACAGGTGTGAACGAGCCGGATTTTCATCTTGTGTTGGATCTCCAGAAGCAGGAATATCATCTTTTTGCCCCAAACAGAGATGCACAGTATGCAGTATGGCACGGTCGTGTTAAAACGAAAGAACAGTTCCAGGAAGAGTACCAACCTGATCATTTGCATTACGAGGAGGCGCTACCAAAGGTGCTAAAGGAATTGGATCCCCAAAAAATTTACTGCATTGACGAGGTACAAGCTGAATTTATTGAAGAGTTTGACCGCAAGACACCGATCGATCTTGATGCTCTGGATAATGCTATTACGCATTGTCGTGTCTTTAAAAGTGATTGGGAGCTGGATCAGATGCGTGAAGCAGCACGTGTGAATAGTATTGCCCATAAGGCCGTGTTGCAGGCCTTGGAACCCGGTAAGAATGAATATGAGATGAAGGCCGTTTTTGATTCTCGTCAAATTGCCAACGGGCTGATGCAGGAAGCCTATAACGGAATTTTCGGCTCGGGACCCAACAGCGCTATTTTACATTATGTAGAGAATAATCGCGAGATTGAGGATGGCGATCTCTTTTTGATTGATGCCGGTTATGAATGTAATGGTTATGCATCCGACTTTACACGTACGTATCCTGCCAATGGTGAATTTACATCCAGGCAAGCACAAGTTTATGAGGCTGTTTTGGAAGCTCAGAAACAAGTGATTGAGGCGGCCAAACCGGATGTCAAAATGGAAGACTTACATATTCTTTCAGCGGAAGTTATGCTGCAGGGACTCAAGGACGCTGACATGGTTGAAGGTTCAATCGACGACCTGATGCAAAATGATATTTTTGCCTTGTTTTATCCGCATGGGCTGGGGCATTTCCTGGGCCTTGATACCCACGATGTCGGAGGTTATCCCAAAGGCGTAGACCGTATCGAGCGTCCTGGCATTAAATACCTTCGGATGCGTCGTACGCTTCAGCCTTCGATGGTACTTACTATTGAGCCGGGGCTCTATTTCGTACCTGCTCTGCTAAAACCGGCTCTTGAGGATGACAAAGCATCGAAATTTTTGAATAAATCGAAGCTGGAAGATATGATGGATTTCGGGGGCGTCCGCATTGAGGATAATTTGATTATCACCGAAGATGGCTATGAAAACTTAACTGATGTGCCAAAAGAACGCTCCGATATTGAAAAAGTGATGGCGGGATAGGAATTGTCGATTTGTTGAATGGTTGAATTTCTGATTTGTCGTTGATCGATGAATGGAGCATTCACGGTCAGGTATCCCGGTTTGGCGGGGTGGAATATGGTATACCACTGCTAGTAAGCTTTTTTATCAACTAGTTCAAGTTTATAACCTGGGCCAGTTCATTTTATATGTATTTATTGGCACAAGTTGCAAGCTTGCGCCGGTAAAGTGGGGCATCCGGATTTGGTAATAGTGATCATCATGGACTTTTTAAAGATTGTTCCTCAACAATTTATTCATTAAAAGAATCAGGCAAGTCGTTTTCATAAAGAACAATGTCTCCTTCCGTAGCTGCGTCCTGCATAATTCTATTCGCTTCATAGAGACTATTTGCCGTTTTAACATGTTCCATGTTGAAGCCGGTTGATGAGATCCCTTCTTTAATCGCTTTTGTTTGATTTTTTCCTACAAGGATAACCAGATCCAAATTGGCTTTACCAATCTGTTGACCGAATTGCCGGTTTTTTTCTACCTGCAATTCACCCAGTTCAATCATACCTGGTGTAATAATAATCCGTTTTCCGTTTTTAAATTGAGATAGAATTTCCACGGCGTTCTGTGCGCCTACAGGGTTGGAATTGAAGGCATCGTCGATGACGGTAAGTTCTCCCTGTTCTTTTAATTCCAGTCGGTGCTCAACAGGTTGCATCCGTCCGGCAGCCAGTGCCATAGTCTTCAGGCGGATGCCCATAGAATGAGCCACTCCTGCCGCCAGTAGCATATCCTGTACAATGTGTTTGCCGAGAAGTTTCATGCTAAACGATTCGGATTCTTCTCCGACCGTCACAGTAAATTTCATCCCCTTCTCACTATACTCAATATCTTGGGCCCGGATATCCCCATCATCAATACCTGCCATTGTAATTTCTAAATCATCACGCAGATCAGCCATTTTCCGCACTCGTTCATCATCGGCATTGAGAACTGATTTGCCTCTGGACTTTGTTCGTTTTACGATTGAAGATTTGGTTTCTGCAATAGCATCTTGTGAGCCAAAAGTCTCAAGATGAGCAATCCCCACATTGGTGACTACCGCAATATTCGGTTCTGCTATATTGCATAATTCATCGATATTGCCTTTATAGCGGGCACCCATTTCAAGGATCAAAACTTGGTGATGAGACTGCAGATCGTTATTAATGACTTTGCAGATCCCCATTGGAGTATTATAGCTTGCAGGAGTAGCACATACCGAATAACGTTCGCTTAGCAGGTCCCGTATCATAAATTTTGTACTTGTCTTGCCATAACTGCCTGTAATACCGATAACCGTCAGATCAGGCATATGGGCCAATTTCCCCTTGGCCAGCTTTATAAAATGTCGGTGAACATAATTCTCAATAGGTTTGGTTAAAAGACCAGCGATGAAGATAAAGAATGGCATTAAGGCATTTCCCAAAACCCAACCGAAAGAAAGGATATACATATCCGCAGGATACAACGTATCGTTTTGTAGGACATAGCGGGTAAAGGGAATATTTCCCGTGTATGACATATAGGTAATACCGACTGGCAGAATTAATCCGAGTAATACATAGGGGATGCTGAGTCGTATCATCCTTGGAGTAAAGACGAGTGGTTTTTTAGATTTTTCGCCCCGGTAATAATCAAAGGGACCAAACCAGAAGAAACCGAATAATGATAGAATGATGATAACGGTGCTGCCCGTGATGGTATTTGACATAAACAGTAACAGCACGAAAATCACCACATTAAAAAGCACATGCTCCGGTGTCAGAATAAATCGATTCCAATTGTCGATCATCCAGTGCCAGAACTCATTGAATTTATAACCGTTTTGTTGAAAAATATGTAGAAAAAAACGTCCCCGGAGGATGGTATGACGTGCCATGACGAGCACAAATGCGAGGATCAGTAGATCGATAAAGTGTAAGTACCAGTTCAAGCTAATAATGGTTTATGGGATTTGAGTATTAAGGTCGCTTAAGTTTGCTACTTCTTTTATATTAATGTGCTCTGAAAAATATGTTAATTCTTCATCTAAAACTCGCTCAAATATATGAAATTAATAATCCCAATGGCAGGCCGGGGAACAAGGGTTCGGCCTCATTCTCATACGGTTCCCAAACCATTGTTACCTGTTGCAGGCAAAATGATTGTGGAACGGATTGTAGAGACGTTTGCACGCACCCTCGACCGAGATATCAGTGAAATTGTATTTATTCTCGGACCCGATTTCGGACAAGAGATCAAGGATGCCCTTGAAGCAATGAGTGATCGCCAGGGGGCCAAGGCTACTTTTCGTGTTCAGGAAACGGCAAAAGGGACCGCTCATGCTGTATATTGTGCCGAAGAGGACTTGAGTGGGGAATGTATTATTGTATTTGCGGATACTATTTTTGATATGGAGGGTTCGGTTTCTATTGAAGATGCCGACAGTGTGATTTGGTTGAAAGAGGTGGCTGACCCCTCTCGATTTGGGGTTGCCGTAGAACAAGGAGAGAAAATTACCGACTTTGTGGAGAAGCCCAGCGAGCCGATATCCAATTTGGCAATTATTGGAGTCTATTATTTTAAAGAAGGAGAAAATCTGAAAAAAGAGATTGAATATTTACTTGAGAATGATGTTCGGGGACATGGCGGTGAATTTCAGCTTACGGACGCGCTTGACCGTATGCTGAAAGATGGTAAATTATTTCGAAAGGCAACCGTCGATCAGTGGCTGGATTGCGGTACCCTGCCGGCCTGGTTGGAAACCTCCGGCGTTATCGTTGAAAAGGAATATGAGAATATTTATGAAAATAAGTTTAAAGAAACGAAGATTATTCCGCCGGTCTATATTGGGGATGATGTAGAGCTTGAAAACTGTATTATTGGTCCTAAAGCCAGTATTGCCAGTGGATCAACGCTAAAAAAATGTACAATCAAGAACAGTTTGATCCAGGAAGGTGCGTACTTGGAAAATTGCAATATCGAGGGATCAACTATTGGCCGTCATGTAGAGTTAAAAGATGTGAATCAGGAAGTGCATCTCGGTGATCATTCAAAAATTGGCGTAGAGGTTTAATGGATAGTATCCATTAATTGGTAGAAAGTATTGAGTAATTTGTATAAAGGTTGAAATTGTCCTAGGTGTTGAGCTTTTTACTTTCTACCAAATACTCATTACTCGCGACTTATTTTCAAATAAAATCCTCGAGGGGACGGTTTTGATCTGCATCTTTAAGAGAGTTGTGCACCTCTTCGTGATGTCCTTCCGGCTCGAGATGGATGGTAACTATAACGTCGCCCGTTAGCGCATTGATAAGTTTTTTTTCAAGGGTGGTAGCGTCATTATGGGCTTCTTTCAAGCTCACGTTTTCTCTAAAAACAGCATGTAATTCTATCCATGTAGTATCGCCTGTGGTACGGTGACGCAGATTATGCACATTAACCATTGCGCCAGGCAAGTCTTGAGAGAGAATATTCCGGATGGTTTTATCCATTTCCGGGTTTCGGGAATCCATAAGACCATCCACAGAATATTTGAGTAGCTTGAATCCCTCATACATGATATAGAAAGCAAGAGCTGCCGCCACGAGCGAATCCAATACCACGTAATCAGTAAACTTAATGATAAGCAACGTAATTACTGCTCCGGCACTGGTCCATACATCCGTAAGCGTGTGTTTCCCGTTACTGATAACCATCATATTCTGCTCACGGCGTCCTATCTTCAAGAGATAGCTGCCCAGCGCAAAGTTGATGAGTCCCGCACCCCCAATAAAATAAACGCCACTCATCAGTTGCGTCAGATGGTGCCCATGCAAGTAATTATCAATTGACTCATAGATAATTGTAAGACCGGCTAGTGTTATGACGGCACCTTCGATTCCCACAGATAAAAATTCTATACGCTCGTGCCCATAAAGGTGTTTTTCATCGGCAGGCTTGTTTTTGAGCAACAACCCGTAATACACGAATGAAACGGCCAGCAAATGAATGACAGACTCGGCAGCATCGGATAAGGCCGTAGTGGAATTGGTGATCCAAAAACCGCTTACTTTCAGGCAAAGTGAAAACAGGGATACCCCCAGGCTGATCCGTAACGCAATTTTTGAGGGCGATGTTTTCATAGTTGATTGTAACTCTTATAAGTTGATTAAAAGATCATGCAAAGAATACCTGAAAGCAAGCCTATTTGTTCTTATTTTTATGCTCATTTCCAAAGTTAACATTGTTAAAATACGAAGAACTACGTGGAAGATATTGATCTCAGGCATAAAAAAGTATTTGAGGTTATCTCACAGGCCGGCGAAGAGGTTGGGCAAGAAGTCTATGTCGTTGGGGGATATGTTCGTGATTTTTATCTCAATCGCAAAAAGAAAGCCGATGAATTGGATATTGATTTTGTGACAATCGGTTCCGGCATTGAATTAGCACAAAGGATTGCCGAGAAATTAAATGCTAATAACCTTTCTATTTTTAAGCAATTCGGGACGGCGCATATCAATTATGATAATCTGGATCTGGAGTTCGTCGGGGCTCGAAAAGAAAGTTATCGAAGAGATTCCAGAAAGCCTATTGTGGAAGACGGTACACTTGAAGATGATCAGCTACGGCGCGATTTTACGATAAATGCTCTTTCATGGTCGCTCAATAAAGACGATTTTGGTCGATTATTGGATCCCTTTAACGGAATTCAGGATCTGAAAAAACAGCTGATCCGCACGCCGGTTGATCCCCGGGAGACATTTAGCGATGACCCGTTACGGATGATGCGAGCGATCCGTTTTGCTACAGAGCTGCAGTTTGATATCGAGAAAAAGACCTATCAGGCAATTGAAGAAATGGCCGAACGTATCGAAATTATTTCTAAAGAGCGGATCATCGAAGAGCTCAATAAAATTGTTATGGCTCCGAAACCATCAATTGGTTTTGCTCACTTCTTCAGGACCGGACTCCTGGATTACTTTTTTCCGGAACTTGTCGAATTATACGGTGTTCAGGAGGTCCGCGGTGTGCGCCACAAAGATAATTTTTGGCACACCTTGGAGGTGTTGGATAACGTGTCTGAAGTGACCAATGATCTATGGTTGCGATGGGCAGCTATCATGCACGATATCGCTAAACCAGCCACTCAAAAATTCGTGAAGGGAACAGGCTGGACATTCCATGGCCATGATGCAATCGGTGCAAAATGGGTAAAACCTATCTTCCGCCGCCTGGGATTACCTTTGGACGAACGGATGCGGTATGTTCGAAAGCTCGTAAGACTACATTTGCGTCCTATCGCCTTAGTTTCAGATAATGTAACTGATAGCGCAATTCGGCGACTTATTTATGAGGCCGGTGACGATATTGATGACTTGATGAAGCTTTGTCGTGCAGATATTACCAGTAAGAATGATTACAAAGTTCGTCAATACAACCGTAATTTCGACTATGTCGAGAAAAAAATTAAAGAGGTTGAAGAGAAAGACCGTATTCGAAACTGGACAAATCCGGTGAGTGGTAATGAGATTATGGAAACACTGGATCTTAAACCGGGCCCTATGATCGGGGATATTAAAGATACTATCAAAGAAGCTATATTAGACGGCGAGATCCCCAACGAGCATGATGCGGCTTTTGATTATATGATGAGAATTAAGGATAAATTTTTGGATAAATAAATATTATACAAAATACTGAGGCCTTTTTAAGGATGTGGCAGTTTTTAAGTCTATAACAAAGTAGAGAAAAGAACCCTCAGGGATTAATTAAATGATGTCGATATATGACTAAAGAAACTTGGATTGCCGATTCATATGCTAAAATAAATCTTGGCTTACACGTGCTGGAACGTCTGCCTACCGGCTATCATAATATCGAAAGCGGATTATGTTTTCTGGAATGGCGAGATCATTTTGAAGTAAAGCAAGCACCTGAGATGAAGGTGCAGCTGAGTGATGAAAGTATCCCTACCGATGAAGGAAACCTTATCAACAAAGCCATATCGGCACTGGATCGTTACATCGGCTTAAAGCACAATTATCTTTTTCGTGTGGACAAACGGATCCCGGTTGGGGCCGGTTTGGGCGGCGGCAGCAGTAATGCAGCCCTCACATTGCGTATGCTCAATAAAATTGAAGGGCTTGGGCTCAGTAATGATGAGCTTATTGATTTAAGCCGGGATTTGGGCGGAGATGTGCCCTTCTTTATCAAAGGAGAAACGGGTATTGTTCATGGTATTGGTCATGACATTGAGGAAATAAGTCTGCAGCCGGAGTTTTGGGTTGTGACTTGTTTCCCCAATCAATCAAGCAGCACAGCAGAAGCTTATGAATATTGTGTGCCAAACCCTGAACCAGATTTTGATCTCAAGACAACGCTTACCGAAACTGCAATCGATGAATGGCGATATACACTTGTTAATGATTTGGAGCAAGCTGTTTTCCCACGGATTCACGTATCTGGAAATCTCAAGGATCAAATGTATGAATTTGGAGCTGTTTATGCTTCTATGACTGGCAGTGGTTCTGCAGTTTACGGCTTTTTTGAACAGGATTTTGTAGCAACTAATGCATATCAGGGATTCCTGGAATTGGACCTGCCCTCCAATCTTACTCGCCCCGGCTTTCAGCCTGATTACGGCATTTATCGCAAAGGATAAGAACCATATCATCCCAGTTTAGTTTCGATATGCAGTTAAACTTTTTTATTTATTCCCTAATGCCTTAATTATCTATTTTTATTTTTGATAATTTCATTATTAATTGACCCTTCAACAGTTTCAGCAACCTAATGGATCCTTGTCTATGCCTACAGATACTACCTTGAATTCCAGAACGGGAATGAATGTGGATGCTCTTCGTGAAGATATTAAACAGCATCTTCATTATACCTTAGCAAAAGACCAATATTCATCTACCGATTGGGATCATTATCTAAGTGTGGTATTGGCCGTAATGGATCGTTTGAATGAACGATGGATTAATACTCAACAAGGATACTACGAAAGAAAATCAAAGCGAGTGTATTACCTTTCGATGGAATACCTCATTGGTCGTCTGATGGATAACATGCTCATCAATCTGGGTTTGCAGGATGTCGCGGCTGAAGCGATGGAAGAGTTGGGTTTGGATTATGACAAAGTTCGCGAAGTAGAAGTAGACGCCGGGCTTGGAAACGGTGGGCTTGGACGGCTTGCTGCTTGCTTCTTGGATTCTATGGCTACGCTGGGTGTTCCTGCGTTGGGATACGGCATCCGTTATGATTATGGCATTTTTGATCAGGATATTGAAGACGGCTGGCAGGTAGAGAAGCCCGATATGTGGTTGCAGTATGGATTCCCGTGGGGAGTTGTTCGCCCTAAACGGAAATACTCAGTAAAATTTTATGGAGAAACTGATGTCCGAGAGGGCGAAGATGGTCGTCTTCATTTTGATTGGATTAATACCCATAATGTGACAGCATTGGCTTATGATACTCCCATCCCGGGTTATCAGAATGAAGTAGTAAATAATTTGCGCTTGTGGAAAGCCACTTCGGATGAAGGGTTTGATCTCAAGAGCTTCAACCAGGGCGAATATATCGATGCGGTTCGGAATAACCTATTGGAAGAAAATATTTCCCGGGTTTTGTATCCCAATGACAAAGTGTTCAAGGGACAGGAACTACGATTAAAACAAGAGTATTTTCTTGTTTCGGCCTCACTGCAAGATGCTATGGTTCGATTTAAGAAACAATTTGAGGATCTGCGCAAAATTCCAGATCAGATGGCCATTCAGTGTAATGATACCCATCCGAATCTGGCCATTCCAGAACTTATGCGCATGTTAATGGACAACGAAGGTCTGGAGTGGGCACCGGCCTGGGATATTGTTTCGAAGACGATTAATTATACCAATCATACACTGATGCCTGAGGCTCTGGAGCAGTGGCCCTTGTCGCTGATGTCGAGTTTACTCCCTCGTCATGTGCAAATTATTCGTGAAATTGATCGACGTTTTTTGAATAAGATTGAGGTTAAGGGCACAAATAAAAGCAAAAGAAACAATATGCGGGTCATTAGCAATGAGATGAATGCTCGTATTCGAATGGGGAACCTGGGGATTATCGGAGCCAAGAAGGTGAACGGAGTTTCAGAACTGCACAGTAATTTGATGAAAAAGACTATCTTTAGTGATTTTAATGAGCAGTTTCCCGAGAAGTTCACAAATGTAACCAATGGTATTACGCCGCGTCGATGGTTGCGCCAGTGTAATCGTAGCTTATCCGATCTGATTTCTGATCATATCGGGGATGACTGGGTAACAAATCTTGAGAAACTTAAGGAAATCGAAAAGTTTGCCGGGGATGAAGAATTCCAGTCAGCCTTTAAAGAAATCAAGCTTGAAAATAAAAAGCGCTTGACTGATTATATTCGCAAGACTATGGGGGTAGCCGTGGATCCCAATTCAATGTTTGACATTCAAATAAAGCGGATTCATGAGTATAAACGACAGCTAATGGCCGTAATGCATGCGATTACGTTGTATAATCGAATCAAAGAAAATCCCAAAGCTGATATACAACCTCGTACGTTGTTATTTGCCGGCAAGGCCGCCCCGGGTTATAAAATGGCCAAGCTGCATATCAAATTGATCAACAATGTGGCTGAGGTTGTGAATAATGACCCAGAAGTGCATGATAAACTGAAGGTGCTCTTTTTACCCGACTATAGCGTTACGCTGGCCGAAAAGATGATTCCCGCTGCAAACTTATCCGAGCAGATATCAACGGCTGGAATGGAAGCTTCAGGTACTGGGAATATGAAATTTGCTTTAAATGGGGCTTTAACCATTGGAACGCTGGATGGTGCCAATATCGAAATTAAAGAACAGGTTGGTGAAGATAACATTTTTATTTTTGGATTAACCGTTGACGATATCGATGAGATACATGCCGACGGCTATAATCCTCAGAAAATTTATGAAAAAGATGAGGAATTAAAGCAGGTAATCGATCAGATTCATGAAGGCTTTTTTAGCCCTGAGGATTCTGAACTTTTTCATCCTATTACCAATTCTCTTTTAAACCAGGGCGATTATTTCATGGTACTTGGTGATTACCGTAACTATGTGGATAAACAAGAAGTTGTAGAGCAAAACTTCCAGGATGAATTCGATTGGAATCGCAAGGCTATTATCAACGTGGCGAATATGGGACACTTTTCATCCGATCGTTCTATTCGTGATTACTGTGAGCGCATCTGGGATGTCGAGGTAGGCAACTGATTCTTTAATTCTAGATCAGTTTGGGTCCCAGAGCCAGAATAAAAAAGCGTATGCCGTTGCCACCTATTAAGTGGGTTTAGACATAACTTATACCAAAAAAGAGTGTTCGCGGTTGCCATTTGCCGAGCGACTTTAATTCAGGCTTTTCATAGCTATTTGAAGATTCCCCTTTTTGCACATTTTCAGGATAGAGCGTCTTTTCTGAAGCATCTTTCATGATGCAAAAACTTATGTTAGCATTGATTTATCTAATAATTTTACATTTTTGATAACAATCTCAAATCTACTATAAACTAGCAAGTACAATACGAATTACTTTTATGTAAAGGTATTTTGGCCTCTCTTTTAGTATTTGTGTCAATTTTAAGGATAACTAACCAGTGCATCTCAAAGAATTCAAACGGATGTAAATTAGTCCCTACTGTAGACTTATATATGAACCACAATTAATTGTGAAAATGGTATTCCATCCCTAATTGTCATGATTCTTAGCCCTATCTCGGTATATTAAAATGGAGCATTCCAATACGCAAAAAGCGTGCGGGGCTGCCACTTGCCGAGTGGTTTTAACTTAGGAGTCTCGTAGTTTTCAGGAGGACTAGGTTGCCGTTCCTTTTCTGGATTTGAAGAGGTACGCTTTGCTTCATTCATATCTTATCAAAAATGATTGGTTGGTAGTATAACTAAATTTCACTCTAGTATTATAAATCAACAATAATTGAACAAGTAAAAATGCGAACGGACTTACTCGAAAAGTAGAATTCTGTTTTCTACTTATATAATTTAATTTGTTTTAAATATGGGTATTGATCGATGTCTCTCAAAGATTTACAACAGTACTACAATCTCTTCCGTCGATATATAGGCAGACAACTGTATGTGGTGATGCTGCTTACCATTATTGCTTCTTTTGTTGAGGGATTGGGCATTACCCTGTTTTTGCCTTTGCTCCAAACCGCACAGGGTATCGATCGTGGTTCCAGCAGTTTTGCCCAGCACATTATTCATCAATTGCTTGGCTGGTTTTCGATCAGCCACTCATTAACAGGAATACTATTCTTCATCGCAGGCGTATTTTTTGTAAAAGGATTGGTCAAATTTGCGGCCACTTCATTTGAGGTGACCCTGCAGGCCGACGTCTTGCGGCGCTTAAAATCAGAACTGTTTAACCTCTACAGTCATGTTGATTATCAGTACATCCTGAAGAAAAATACCGGGCATTTTGTCAATGTCATCACCGACCAGGTTAACAAATTCTATTATGCCTTTCGGGCTTTTCTAGCTCTGATAACCCAATGTATTCAGGCTTTGTCCTTCTTTCTTATTGCTTTTGCACTAAGCTGGCAATTTTCGAGCATGGCATTGGCGATGGGTCTTGGGGTCATGTTTTGCTTTCGTTTTTTAACGGGATATATCCAGCGCCTTTCCCGGGAAATTTCGTCTGAACAAAGTCGATTAAACAATTTATTGGTACAGGGGTTACAAGCCCTCAAATATATTATCTCGACCGGGCAATCTTCAAAAATTAATAATGGCGTCAACAACAGTGTGAATCGCTTGGTTAATGCGCTACGCAAGGCAGGTATTGCGCAAGCTGTGACTTCTTCATCCCGTGAGCCTGTAATTATTATGATGATTGCCGGTATTATCATTATCCAGGTTAACGGGCTTCATCAACCGCTGACTCCTATTTTTGTATCAGTCATTCTATTCTATAAGGGCGCGCAGTCACTGTTGAATATTCAAAATCAACTACAAAAAATGACCACCCACGTGGGAGCAGTAGAAATGGTGGATAAAGAGTTTGGCGTCCTTCAAGAAAACCAGCAAAAAAGTGGCGGTCAACAAATCGGAAGCCTGCAGAAAAAAATCCTATTTAAGGATGTCAGTTTTTCTTACTTGGATGAGGGCCCTTCGATTGTAAAAAATATGTCTCTTTCAATTCCAGTCAATACTACGGTCGCTTTCGTAGGGAAATCCGGGGCGGGTAAATCTACTCTGGCTGATCTCCTTACACTAATGCTTACACCACAAAAGGGGCATATTTTTATCGATGGAATGGAGAGTCAAACGGTTGACCGGGCTTCGTGGCGCAAGCAGATAGGGTATGTATCCCAAGAAACAAAAATATTTGATGATACCGTTGCCAATAATATTTGTTTATGGGGCGGTGATTTTAATCGGTCAAAAAATCTGCAAAAAACAGTACAGGCCGCCGCAGAAAAGGCTTATGTACATGAATTTATTGCTGATCTACCCAACGGCTATCAAACGCGGGTTGGTGATCGCGGGGTCATGCTTTCCGGCGGACAACGCAAGCGCTTATTCATTGCCCGGGAGCTTTTTAAGCAGCCAAGCCTCTTGATATTAGATGAGGCCACAAGTTCGCTGGACGGGCAATCAGAGCGGTATGTTCAAAAAAGTATTGACAACATGAAAGGAAATCTTACCGTCGTCATCATTGCCCATCGACTATCTACGGTAAAAAGAGCGGACCAAATTTACGTACTGGATAAAGGAGAAATTATCGAACATGGCAGCTACGACGACTTGCTACAGCAGCATAATTCTATGTTCAACGAAATGGTAGAAAGTCAACGTCTATGACCGTTTGATCAAGCTGAAACTATATTTTGAATATCATCTGACATAAAAGCACTATGGAGCTACATCACAAATACGAACAAAACCCAGATATTATTGAAACCGATCTTGAGGAAGAGCTAATCCTGCTGGATCCCAAAAGCCAAGAGATGTTTAGTCTTAACGATACGGGTCGTATTGTCTGGAACGAGCTTTCCTCTTCGACGGTCCCGGAGGTCGTATCACTGGTAAAAACAACCTTTGATATTAGCAAAGAGATCGCAGAGCGTGATGTCACTGAACTGGTTTCCAATCTTTCTGAAGCAGGACTTATAATTCCTAGAGCCAATACGAATGGATAATCTCTCTTTTCCTATTTTGGGACGTGCGTTCCATGCCGAAAATGTGCCACCTTTGCTTGAGCGTTGGCTAAAAGAGCATTTGTATTATCCTGAGGTTTCGCCCCCAGAAAATTTTTATTCAATTAAGTTGGAAGTATTGGATAAGGCCCCTGATTTGGGAGAGGGAGTCAGTCGCAAGTCGGAGGCAGATATGAATGATGAAGTATTCTGGTGGAAACAAGATGGAAGCCGGTGGTGGTTTGTAGAGGGGGATACAGGGATTCAATTTATTGTGGACTCCGATGCGTTTAATATCACTATATGGGGAATACGAAACGGTTCCCGACCTGAACTGAAGAAAACATTTATGGCCATGTATTTGGCTTTTCTTGAAGCGATTCGGGTAAGCGGTCTGTTCCCGTTGCACGCATCTGTAGCTATCAAGGATGATCTGGTTACCGCTTATACCGGAGAAAGTGGGATGGGCAAAAGTACAACGCTGGTTAAAGCACTTGCTGATGGGGCCGAGCCATTGGCAGAAGATTTATCTTGGCTGGATCCCCGAACTACAACGATCTATGGATGGGATAACGGATTACGTTTTTGGGAAGATGGTTGGGAAAAGCTTCCTGAGAAATACAAAAAAATGGACTGGAATGGAGACCGCGATGGCAAAATGATTCTACCGTGGGATAAATTAGACCTTGAACGTACGCCCTCTGCGCAATTGGATCAGCTGTATCTGCTTAGGCGATGTGCCGATGAAAAAGAACTATTAGAAACAGAGTCTGTTCCAACTCATCTGGCTGTACGGGCACTCTGGGAAGCTTCTGGAGTTCCTCTTACGGATACGGCTAAAAAGAAAATATCACAAGGAATTGCTCAACTGCTTTCCAGGCTGCAGATAGCTGTCTTATATATTTAGATATGCAAAGCGATGATTGCTTACTGTACGGTTTGGGGATATTCTAATGAAACATTGAAGTGCCTCCTATTGTGAGGCTCGTTTAATGCAGGAAGCACTTTACCATTGAGCTCCACCCAGGCATGTCCGCTAACTTTGCCTTCAACCTTACGTAATCCACAAACAAAAGTGGCTGGTTTCCCCTGTTTTCTAAGCAATCGATAAAGAGATAGTGATCGTAAAAGGCAGGGACCGGGGCTGCTCAGTCGTAAAAAGCGTAATGCCCACCGTATTCCACGTACCAAGCGGTGTTCGGGATACTCTTGTCCAGAACTATTTTTTTGTTTGGGATCGGGTGTAAGTTCTGCTGCTAATTTGGAAGGGTCAGTGTGACGGCGCTGGGTGAGTCTGACCTTTATAACCGTAGGTAACACATGAAGAACATCCATTAATGCCGCTGGAGCCCGTAAGAGTCTCAAAAATTTAGTTTCGTAAAGGACCAGTCCGCGTTCCGGTAAAATTTGCAGGCTCCATTTTATCTGCTGTACGATGCTAGGTGATGATAATTGCAGATGGTCATCCCATGGATTGCAGCGCTCCAAAAAGGCGTTGACGGTGCCCTTGCATCTTAATTTTGATGCACGCTCAAGCAACGCCTCTTTAGTGACACCTTTTTCTCTGATTAGAAATCGGAGATCAAGGGGGTCGTGTGGTTTAATGAGAAAGGGTTCTCCCCAAAAGCGTTGTAAAGCCAAAATTATTGCCGTATCCACTGGCTCCGGTATTTTTACAGTGATGTCCTCCCAGGCGCGACTTCCAGCTTTTTTCCAAATTTCTTTGGAAACTTTGCGCTGTTTTTTATGTGGTAGAGATTGGACCCTGCTATGGAATAAAAAACGATGCACTTCCATGTAGGTGCTACCTTTCTCACTGAAGATAACAAAAGCTTCATGACAAGCTCCTCCAGATGACCTGTTAAGCTCTTTAACAATGTCCCATCCCTGCTCGCGCGCAATATCGTACGCTTTTTGTTCATCTTTGGGATGAATAGCTACGTCAACATCAGCATGAAAGCGCATGCCGGGTGCAGGATAAATAAATTCCGAAAAGTAGAACCCCTTGAGCAACATAACTTCAATGCCTTGCAAAATCCATGCATCAAGAATTTTTTTCATATCCTTTTTTAAGGCATAGTGACGTTGCAAAGACCTCAGATATGCAGGTCTAAATAGGTCTTTATGTTGATGTTGTTTAGGCGTTGTTACATAAGCATAGGGAGCCAGATTATTATCCCTGATAATCTGAGTGGACGGTAAAGTATCTCCGCCAAGTAAAAATGAAGGAAGTGATTTCATTACATCTTTATTACAAGCTTAAACATCATCTTAAGGGTCAACCGATGCCACCTGAACTAAAAAATCGTACGTTTTTCCCATTCGCCCAAAGAGGTAAGTCTGAGTGTATGATAACCTGTTTTATGATTTGAATTAACTGTTCCATTTGTTGAATATGGGGGCTTGTAATTCCCGTCTTTAAAAAGAGATTTTGAAGCAATAAATATAGCTAATTTTTTTCTTGTACTACCTGCCAATACTTATGCCGGTTGAGCCCAAAAGGGTACGTGGTTCCCAAGTGCCAAGAGATTTTAATTTAGGGGAGTGAGTTGATTTAGCTTCGTATGTTAAAGAACATATTGTCCAATCCAGATTATATTTATTGAATTTGATATCAACAAGTAAAAATGCGAATAAATTTGTCATAAGAGTAAACTCAATAGTTAGAATTCCTACCATTTTTTTATTAAAATAGTTGTATGTGCAAACACAATAATTTCTATTATGGCTGATTCCAATAATCTAATTTTAAAAGACAACCTATTTTTCTTAACAAGTGCCCTAAGTCGCACATTAAGCAAGGAGGCTGATGACGTTTTTGTTACTATGGGGCTGTCTTCTTCTCATGCTCTTATTTTACTTTTAATATACGAACAGCCTGAAATTCAGCCGGGCCAGCTTGCAAAAAAACTATATCTGAATCCATCTACTATTACGCGTTTAGTCCAGAAGCTAGAACGTCGTCAATTGGTAGAAAAGACCACAGAAGGACGAGCGACAAATATTGTATGTACAAGTAAGGGAAATAAGATTGTAGTTGAAGTTAAGGAAAGGTGGGATGAACTTATGATGCAAAAGCAAGAGCAGCTTGGGGATCGTTATGTGGAAGTATTATCAGAAATGATTGCTAATGCCTTAAATACAGTTTCTAGTGAATGATTCTATTTTGTTTTTGAACTGTTAGCAGATAATATGTTTTTTGGATTTTCATGGGTATCTGATAAACTCAATTCTGCTAATTTTCGACCCACCTCGGCAATAGGGAGACCTACTGCATAAGCTCCCGCTGCAATAAGAGCTTGTCGGTCTTCTTCTTGCATGGTAAGAGCTAAAATAGGACCATCAAAATTATTTGATCGGAGATATCTCGTAGTATTAACTTTTGCCTCGGTGGTACCAATGGCAATAATTACAGATTGAAGCTGTGTAAGGTCTAGATTTTGCCATAAGTCATTGTCCTGCATGTCTCCGTAGATAACACGCCGACCTTCAGCTAAATTTTGCTCAATTCTGGCGGGATCGATATCCATGCCAACTACCAACTTATTTGCCTTTTTAAGGAAATCGTACGCCGCAATTCCAGCATTACCCATTCCAACAACCAGGAATTTTGCAGATCCAAGAGAATTGATCTGTTCGTCAGGGTGAAGAATATCTCGCTCATATTTCGTGAGCAGTGGTTCCAGGTATTTCCAAAGTTGTTCTTCCCAAATTGAGAGCGAAGCGTTGGTAGCGAACGAGAGGGCAATAAGCAAGGCAAAAGCCACTATTAAACTTTCGGGTATGAGACCCGATGAAACAGCTACCGTTCCGGCAATAAGGGCAAATTCGCTGTATGAGCTAAGGGATATTGTGGCAATATATGAGGTACGTCCGCGTAGTTTAAATAGAAGCATTAATCCAAAAAAGAATAGAGCCTTAACAGGCAAAAGCGACAGGGCGACAATCGCAAAAATAAAGTCATACTTGCCGGGCAATCCGGTCAAGCCTATTTTGAAAAAGAAGCCAACTAAAAAAATTTCTTTTAGGCCCCATAATTTTTTTGATAACTCATCGGCAACTTGCTCTTCTGAAAGCAACATCCCGGCAGCAAGTGCCCCAAGTTCAGATGATAATCCCAGGCTTTCAAAAAGCGCACTCCCCCCCAGCGCTAGTAATAATCCCAATAATAATTTGAGTTCATCCTCATGAATGAAGGTGATGATTTTTTTTAATGGGGAAGATAAGAGCGGAAGGCCTAATAGGGTCAGGCTCCAGAAAGATGGTTGGGAGCCACCTGTAATCCCAAGCAAAAGAATAGCCGCAAGATCTTGGAGAATAAGAATTCCGATGGCGATACGCCCGTGATAAGCTCCAAGCTCATTGCGACGTTCCAGATTTTTTGCCGTCAATACAGTGCTTGAAAAACCAAGAAGAGTGCTAATAACCAGTGAAGGTAGTATTCCATATCCGAAATATAGTGCAACAGGATAGAAAATTGCGATGCTCATCATGAGATGAATAACACCTGTACCCAGCACCTCGAGTCGAAATATATTTTTTAATCGTAAGTGCAGGCCCACTGTAAATAGCAGGAAAAGTACCCCAAGGTGAGCAATCTGATCCAGAGCTGTACCTGCATCATAACCATAGGCGCCTAACAGTGCTCCGGCCGCCAGGTAGCCAACCAAGGGGGGTAATTTGATGCGACTAAGTAGCATCCCTAAAATAAAAGCCATCCCAATCCAAACAATATCCATGATTCCTCCTTGATGTTACCGTATATAAGTAATCTACAATGAAGACAAATAAAATGGAATAGGTAGGAAACTACATAAGGGGGCTAAGGTTGCTTGCAACGTAAGTAGTCACTTATTAACTAATTAAAAGGTTAATAGTCAAAATCACCCTTATTGGTCGTATTGACACATTCTTTTATAAATTCATTTAGTCCATTTAACTACTGGAAAACTTGCTCCATTGCATTAGCAGGGGTGTTACCTATTCGATATGTGACACATCCTGCCGGGATGGGAGCCTTTACAAGGATTTGCATGAGAAGAAGTAATTACGTTCGTATAGTCGGCAAAGCAACCTCAATTTCTTGGCGGCGGGACTCGTGCCATGGAGTAAGTTCCAGTTTTTCAGCTTGGTCATCCTTTGGATCAGAATTTACAAAATAGCCGGGTCCGTGTGTGGCCATCTCAAAAAGAACTCCATCCGGAGTATGAAAGTATACCGATTTAAAGAAGTGGCGATCTATAATTTCGGTTGGTCGAAGACCTAATCTTATTACTTCATGCCGTAACTTTTTGAGTTCTTCACCGTCCCTGGTCTGGAAGGCTACGTGATGGATTTTGCCGGCTCCATTTTGTCCGCGTCTGAATGGAACCTTCTCAATAATTAATGAATGGCCAACTTCACTTCCGGTTTGAAAAAGTATTGTATTATCCTCTTCTGAGACTTGTTTAAAACCTAAAATTGTGGTGAGGATTTCTGCTGTATCCTTAACTTCCGTAAGTTCTAAGGTTGTACTCCAAAATCCTTGAATCTGATGTTCTTTAGGTACGGGTGATTTGTGCCAACCGGGCAGATCGTCCTTACTGTCTTCAAAGACTAAATGCAATTGAAGCCCATCAGGATCTTGAAATGATATGATTTCTTTACCGAATCGCTTAGAAACTTTTTTGAATCGAATATGTTGTTCATTGAGTCGTTGTTTCCAATAATCAACAGAATTTTTGGGAACGACCAATGAAACAGCTGTGGCTTCTCCCGATCCCGTTTCGCCTCTACGAGCCCGTGGCCATGGAAAAAATGTCAGACTAGAACCCGGACTCCCATCTGAGTTGGCATAGAAAAGGTGATACTTTTTTGGATCATCTTGGTTGACCGTTTTCTTAACCATACGCATCCCCAGTTTTTTTACGTAGAAATCGTAGTTATTCTGTGGATCACTGGCAATTACAGATATATGATGAAGCCCTTTGTGTACAGACATAATAGCTAACTAACTAGTTAAAATAGGTAATTCCTTTTCTATGGTTTGGCGGCGTGTCTCAAGCCATTTTGGCAATTTGAGTGAACTGCCAAGCTCCTTGGAATCCTCATCAATGGCAAAACCGGGTGGATCAGTGGCTATTTCAAAAAGAATCCCACCAGGTTCGTGGAAGTAAACGGATTTAAAATACTGCCGATCCTTAACTTCGGTCATATAATATCCTTTATTCAGTAATTTCTTTCGCATCGATTGCTGCTCCCGCTCATCCTCGGCCCGGAAAGCAATATGATGAACAGTTCCTCTGCCCGGCCTTCCCTCCAGTTCAAATTGATCAATTATCTCTATTACAGAACCAAATTGAGCATTTGATCCATATGAATATCTATTGTCTAATTGATTAGTTAGTATAAATCCCAAGTCATTTTCGAGCAAACGTCCAGTGTTAGCATAATTTTCTTCTGCCAGGGTAGCCCCGTGAAGTCCCCGGATGGTGTGTTCTTTGGGGAGAGAGCCACCATCCCACCCGTCAATGGAATCTGCTTTGGGGTCTAATACAAGCTCCAGGTGAAGTCCGTCTGGATCTTGAACGCCAATTACTTCTTTCCCAAAACGAGAGAACGGGGCTTCGATATCCAAGCCCTCATCTGCCAAATGATCGAGCCAAAATTTTTTTGATCCTGTTGGTATTGAAAATGAAACAGCTACGACCTGGCCGTGATCCGGTTTACCGTTTTGAAGATGCTCCCACGGGAAGAAAGTTAGAATGGTACCCGGATCACCGGTCCCGTTACCGTAATACAAATGGTAGGTAGAGGGATCGTCGTAATTGACGGTCTTTTTTACCAGGCGTAGGCCCATTATTTGAGTATAGAACTGATAATTCCGCTGAGGATTTCCAGCTACTGCTGTTATATGGTGAATACCTTTATCTGACATAATTAATTATGGGTCATCAAAATTTTAACATGATTAGTTCAATGTTAAACTAATAATTGTTCTAAATAATTCCGTTTTAAGCGGATGTTTTTGCTAAATTAACAGGAAATAGAAGTGACCCAAAATAATATATTATGGATGATATAATAACGGGAAAATGGGCTTTGGTAACTGGTACTTCGAGTGGCTTAGGCGTTGATTTTGCGAGAGAACTGGCCAAACATGGGATGAATATTGTGTTGGCGGCCCGACGTGATAGCCTTCTTCGCAAAGTGAGTAAGGAGTTGATCAAGAATTATGGGATTAATACCGAAATATTCAGTATAGATTTATCTGAAGATAAAGCCCCATTGAAATTATATGAACAGATTCGTGAGCAGGGAATTGAGATCGAAGTTCTGGTTAACAATGCGGGATATGGTATTTATGGAATGTTTACCAATATAGATTGTGAAACAGAACTAAACATGCTTAAGCTAGATATATTGGCACTTACCCATCTTACAAAGCTATACGTTAAAAATATGGTTGAGCGTGGAAGAGGGTATATTTTGCAGGTTGCCTCAATCGGGGCCTATCAGCCAAGTCCGACCTATGCTACTTATTCGGCTGCAAAAAGTTATGTGCTCTATTTTGGTGAAGCATTGAACTATGAATTACAAAACACCGGGGTAAGCTGCACGGTCGTCTCACCAGGAATAACGGATACTGAATTTCTAAAAGTAGCGGGCCAAACGCCTTCACTATACCAGCGCTTGATGATGATGGAGAGCACAGCGGTTGCCCAAATTGGGGTAAAAGCAATGCTCAAAAGAAAAATGAGTGTTGTACCGGGATTGATGAACAAGTTGTCGATCTACTCGGTAAAGCTGTTGCCAAGCCGTCTTCAGGCTGCACTCGCTTATGCAACCATGACTACTGGGTAGGTCCCGAAGTATTTGGTTGAATCTTACCATAAAAACACCAGGTCGGAGCCAACTCTGTCTTCATCGTAAATTTTGGCGCCATTTTTATTAAAAAGCCACAGAAGTTGACTCATCCTGACATGCCGCTATACCAATTTTCTAAGGCTGACCGACTCCCGTATTAAGATTTTCCATATACAGGAATGATACTGCCCCGAGTAATTTCATTATCAGCAGAGACCAGAAAAAGAATGTTTTTGGCTAGTTGTCTGGGGTTAAGCCAGTTATCAAAATTGGCATTGGGCATTGAGTTTCGATTTTGCGGGGTATCTATAGCTGAAGGTGCAATAGCATTGACAAGAATGTCATCATCTACTACTTCTGCTGCCAGCGACTCGGTGAGTGCCGCGACACCTGCTTTGGACACAGTATAAGCACTCATTCTTTTACCCTGTCTGGGTTCAAGTGCGGGACGAGCAGCTATGTTGACAATGCGTCCACCGTCATAATCCGAGTTTCGCATCCAGTAGATGGCAGTCCTGCAGGCATTGTAACAAGTTACCGTATTAAGCTTGAACTGTTTTTCAAAGTCGGCCAGGGGAGTATCTTCGATCTTCCCCATTTTAAATCCACCAGCAATATTGATAGACGCCCAAAGTGTTCCTTGCTTATCAATTGCATCCGCATAAAAAGATTGCGTTTGCTCTTCGTCGGTAAGATCAATCCCAGCCTGGCTAAATACTCTTGGATGATCTTTTAGATCAAATGAGTCCTGTTCTTTTTTATTGAAACAAGGGACGCTGCAGGAGGCTCCTTTTTCAATTAAAAGTTGTACGACGGCCGTTCCAAGAGAGCCTGCTCCTCCCGTTATTATGATATGTCGATTAGAAAAATCATAGCTCATATGGCTGATTATTTAATTAAAAGGATGTCGTTTCTTAATAGTTACATTATTAACATATATCATAACAGAAAGATCACCAAAAAAGGAGAGAATGATGAAGAATGTTACTTTGGAGAGTATTTATGAAATACTGGATCCGCCCAACAGGTTTACCCCTTGGCATGGCGGGCCTACACTGATGGGAGCCCTGCGGGGAGTCGATGCAAGACAAGCAGCATGGAAACCAGCACCCGATCGTCACAGTATCTGGGAGTTGGCTTTACACATTGCATACTGGAATTATTCGGTCAGACGTCATTTTAATCCAAAGGCTCCTAAAGGATTTCCGCGATCTCCATCAAATTTTCCTGCAGTCTCCCAGGCTACAGAGGTCGCCTGGAAAAAGGATAAGTTCCTTATTTGTGAAGAGCACAACAAGTTAGTATTGGCTTTAAAGGGCTTTGCCGTGGATCGCCTGGAAGAAAAAGTGAATACTCCTAAACAATGGACCTATGCTCAGCTTCTAACGGGAATTATGGCGCATGATACTTATCATATAGCCCAGATACAGTTAATGAAGCGTTTATATGCAAGTCTAAAAAAACATAAAAATTTGAACGACTGACCTAAAAAGCCTATTTACAATAGCAGAGTTTTAAATTTAACACAGTCGCATGAGTGCAATCATTGAAGTACGGAATCTCCGTAAACAATACGATGAAGTGGAAGCCCTCAAGGGGATCGATCTTACCGTAGAAGAAGGAGAAATTTTTGCTTTGCTTGGACCAAATGGGGCCGGGAAGACGACCTTGTTTTCTATCCTTGCTACCCTTCGCAAACCTACCTCAGGCAAGGCTATGGTGTTGGGCAAAGACGTATTGAAACACCGGGAACAAATTCGACAGGAAATCGGGATTGTCTTTCAAGAGCCGGCCCTTGATGATCGTCTGTCAGCACGGGACAACCTGATGCTGATGGCTCTGTTTTATGGTATACCCAGGAAAGAGGCCACGCGGCGGGCTAATGAGGTACTGGATTTGCTGGATATCAACGATTTTGCCAATCGGGCTCCCCGAAAACTATCCGGTGGGCAAAAGCGCAAACTTGAGTTGGCGCGAGCAATTATTGCCGAACCCAAGCTACTCTTTTTGGATGAAGCAACCCTCGGCCTCGATGTAGATGCCCGGCGCAACTTTTGGGACGAGGTGAAGAAGCTATCTGAAAAGGGCAGCACAATTTTTCTTACCACACATTATATGGAAGAAGCTGAGGTTGCCGATCGCATTGCTCTTATTGATGAAGGTAATATTATGGCCGTTGACACCCCGAGAGCACTCAAGGAACAGGTGGGCGGTGGGCTTATCCGACTGAATACCGAGGACAACGAAACGGTGTTACATTGGTTGAAGCAGCAGAATCTAGAAGCGGAACATAGTAAAGAGGGATTATTTATCATTTCCAATGATCCGTCAAGTTTGCTCCCTAGCATCTTGTCCAATATCGAGCAAAAGGTAACACGCGCTGAAATCAGGCAACCTAGTCTCGAAGATGTCTTTCTGAAGCTCACGGGTCGTAGCTTGAAGAACGGGGAGTCCAATGACCTGGAATCAGAAAAAAATGAATGGGTGAAATAATGCAAGGATTTTGGGCTGTTATTTTACGAGACTTAAAACGAATTTGGGCCGAACCTTTTCGTCTAATTAGCGGTTTGGCACAACCTCTGTTATATCTATTTCTATTAGGATCCGGTATTGGAGCTGCCACACAGCTTGGTGGCGGGCAATACTTGCAGTATATCTTTCCCGGAGTGGTGGCACTTTCATTGTTGTTTACCGCCAACTTTGCAGCTATCAGTATCGTCTTCGATCGAGAAATCGGTTTCCTGAAGGCAGTTTTAGTTGCTCCGGTATCTCGTCCTTCTGTTGCGATAGGAAAGGTTTGCTCGGGGGCCATTCAAGCACTGGTTCAGGGCGTACTGCTACTTATTTTCGCCCCGATGATCGGCATTTATTTTGGCTTTCTACAAATTATACTGTTTGTAATATTTATGATTTTGAGTGGTCTGGTGTTCTCCGCAATGGGCGTGGCGGTGGCCACTAATTTTAGTTCTACTGAAGTTTTCCCTGTAGTCTTGAATGCTGTGTTGTTACCCATGTTTTTCTTATCCGGTGCGCTATATCCGTTAAAGACAGCACCCGGTTGGCTGCAAACACTCTCTTATGTTGATCCCGTGGCCTATGGGGTCGACCTGATGCGTGGTTCCATCATGGGTACATTCTATTATCCGGAGTGGTTATCATTAGTTGTGCTATGTTTCGTTGGTTTTATCTTGATCTGGACAGCCGTTAAAGTATTCGAAAAAGGAGAGGAAATATAAGATTCAAATTTTATAGACATGCTGAAGTTGATTCTGTTGCACTACTTGTTAAAAGGTGACCTGCAGGCCATTCGGTAAAGATTTCAGAAGTGTTCTCGGTATCTTATTCCGGCCGATAGCCAATCTCCGGCTTTCAAAAAGCCGGCTGTAACAGATTACGCGTCTAAGTTTGGGGTGATATATTTAGAAATCGAAAAGTCATCCTGATGAATGAACATGACGTGACATTAACTTTGCTTGACCCTTAAAAAAGGATTCGCCGGCTATCAAATTTGAAAAGGGTCCCCCAACCGGCGGATTTTTCGGGAAGCCCCGGTAAGTTTTTGGCAAAAGCCCCCCCCCCCCCCATAGGTCATCCTGAACGCATGTGAGGGATCTCAAGCGTCAGTTCTGGCTTACCCTAGTTTCGACAGGACCAGCAACGAATCCCTTTTTCAAGGCTGCACAGATTGGGGCCGTATCAAAAATCCAGATCCGTTATTTTTCAGGCTGTATCTCCTGGCTGATGGATACTTATAAGCCCATTATCCTAATACCAAGATTTTTTTTAAATTAAACCCAATTAAATTGGTAAAGCTTAAAAAAGTATTCAGATTCAATAAAAAGAAGCCCTTAAACAACCGAAGTTTAAGCTTAAGAAAATTTAAAAAGATTATTTATTTCTGAGCTTGAGTTATTATCCTACCCGGAATTAAATAAAAGAGTACTCCTATTCTTGTCAGCAGATAAAGATTATGAATGAGCAGAAGGATCGTACTTGATTTCTAATAAATTATAAACTTGAAGACTCTATAAAGCACGTAGTACATGAATATTTATAGCATTATTATCCTGGCTACATTGGGAATTGATTTTATTCTCAATCTCATATCTGATTATTATAACTTACAATCACTGGACAAAGGACTGCCCGAAGAGTTTAGCGATGTCTATGACGAAGAAACCTATGATAAGTCGCAGGAATATACCAAGGTACAGACGAAATTCGGCATCCTGACATCCATTTTTAACTTAGCCTTACTGCTCATCTTCTGGTTTGCCGGTGGTTTTGACTGGCTGGATCAAATGGTCAATGGCTGGCATCTCGGGGTTATCTGGACAGGGCTGGTATACATCGGGATTTTAATACTGGCGCGTAGCATCTTATCCCTTCCCTTTAGCATTTATTCTACCTTTGTGATTGAAGAACGATTTGGTTTCAATAAAACGACTCCTAAAACCTTTATAATGGATCTGCTTAAAGGATTAGGACTGAGTATAGTGCTTGGTGGTCCGCTCTTAGCCGGAATTCTTGCTTTTTTTACTTTTATCGATCATTACGCATGGCTGTATGCCTGGGGAGCAGTTACAGCGTTTACGCTCTTTATCCAGTTCATTGCCCCTACTTGGATTATGCCGATATTTAACAAATTTGAACCACTGGAAGAAGGTGATCTCCGTCAAAAAATCCGTGAGTATGCTGATAAAGTGAATTTTAAGCTCGAAGGGATTTATGTTATCGATGGTTCTAAACGAAGTAGCAAGTCGAATGCCTTTTTTACCGGTTTTGGCAAGAATAAACGAATTGCATTATATGATACTCTCATTAATAATCACACCGAAGAAGAGTTGGTAGCAGTGCTGGCTCATGAGATGGGACACTATAAGAAAAAGCATATCATCAAAAATATGATCATTAGCATTGTACAGACTGGAATCATGTTTTTCCTGCTGTCGATTTTTCTGAATTCTCAAGGTTTGTATAGCGCTTTCTATATGCAACAGACATCCGTTTATGCCGGACTCATTTTCTTCGGTATGTTATATGCCCCCATTGATATGATTGTCTCTATTTTCATGCAAGTCCTATCCAGAAAATATGAGTACGAGGCCGATGCTTTTGCTTCAACTACATACCAAAAAGAACCAATGATTCAGGCTCTCAAAAAGCTTTCTAAGGATAATCTGTCAAACCTCACACCGCATCCGTTTTATGTGTTTCTGAATTATTCGCATCCCACAGTTCTGCAACGAATCAAAGCTATTCGAAGCATTTAGTTTGCCACGGATTCGCACTAATATCATTTTAACTAAAGTATGATAAAATGAATTATTAGGGATGAGGAGCAAAATATTTGTCTTTTATCTGTGAAAATCTGTGGTAAATTTCCGACTTTCTGATAAATTCTAAAAATATTCGCCATCATGCATTTCGAAACGAAAGCCATTCATGCTGGGCTTGATATCCAGCGAAACACTACCGATGTAGTGCCTCCAATCCATAAATCTACCGTATTTGAGCATCGCAAGGAGGGATACCAGGAAGGAGATCTAAATTATACGCGGGCTGTAAATCCCAACCGATTGCGTCTTGAACATACTCTTGCTGAATTGGAAGAGGGGGAAAACTGCGCTACTTTTTCGTCGGGCGTGGCCGCAGCGACAGCCGTGTTTCAGGCTCTGAAACCAGGTGATCAGGTATTGATGCCGAATGACGTTTATGCCGGTAATCGGAAGCTACTCAACGAGGTAATGATTCCCTGGGGGCTAAAGGTCAACTATATAAATATGACCGATCTAAATGAGGTTGAAGACCATTTTACTGAAAATACTCAGCTTGTATGGATTGAAACACCTTCAAATCCCCTGTTAAATATTACGGATGTTGAAGCGGTAACTCGATTGGTTCATCAATATGGGGCACTGGTTTGTGTAGATAATACTTGGCCATCTCCCATGAATTTGCTGCCATTGAATTTTGGTGCTGATCTTTCGTTACATTCTACAACTAAATATCTGGGTGGACACAGTGATATTTTGGGTGGAGCGGTTATTGGCAAGAAAACGGATGGAATCATGGAGAAAATCAGGAATTTGCAAATTACGATGGGCGCTGTTCCGTCGCCTGAAGATTGCTGGATGTTATCCCGGAGTATCCGTACACTGCCGTACCGGATGCGGGCTCATAATGAGAATGCGGGACATGTAGCACGGTTTTTACAGAATCATGCTAAAGTGGAGAAGGTGCTTTACCCGGGCTTGGCAACACATGCTGGACATAGCATTGCCAAAGAGCAGATGAGCGGATTTGGCGGTATGGTTTCCTTTTTGGTTGAGGGGGGACGAGAGGAAGCCCTGCAAGTGACGGGTAACTCGAAAATAATTACTCAGGCCACAAGCCTAGGGGGCGTGGAGACCACTTGGGAGCATCGTCTAAGCAGCGAAGGCCCCGACTCTACAACACCGGAGAATCTCATTCGTATCAGCGTAGGCCTTGAGCATCCCGACGATTTGCTGGAAGATCTTGAACGGGCTTTGACTTCTTAGTCCGGACTAAACCTAATCTGAGTTTCAGCGGGCTTGCGAAACGAGTTAAATAATCTTAGCGTAGCCGTAACAAGCGGCAGCGAAATTTATCAGCCGGTGAGTTTTTGGGTAGTTCTTTGGTCTGGACTGCTGTCGGGATTTGCACCACTTTTATCGACACAAAAGTGGTAACAGAAGACAGATAACCTTCACGATCGAAGAAAGGGCTGGACGTGTTGCCCCTTTGGGTTTGCCCCATCCGACCACGACCGGTGGGTTGGGAGGCCCAATCGTGCTGATATTGTGGAGCCTGTCGGATCCGCCTGACCGCAAATCCAGTGCCCGGACGGGAAGTGTAGCTTATCTCGAATGCTCAGTTAGTCTAGATTTAATGAGTATTGAGATTCTCACTCGGCCGTTCTGAGGCTAATTCAAGCAAATAGCGTGGTTTACCTGCAGAATTTTTAATGCCGAATACTTTACCAAAGGGTTTTTGCTCGAGGGGAAGACAAACTTCTGCTTTATGCGAAAGATCACTGTATGCGGCTTCCGCATCCCCCACAAGCCAATAAAGTTCAAATTCGCTCCCTTTTTCCATAGGGTCATCACTGGCGATGGCAAAGGTATCAAATTGGACAAAGTCGGGAGCATGTCGCTCAACTTTTAGTCCAAGTACATTTACATAAAAATTTCTGGAGGCTTCGATGTCTGTTACATATTCAACGACAAATCCGAATGTAGGTTGGTTGTTCATAATATGTATTTTAAAAGGTTTCAGGGAGGAAAAATAGATTTGCCAAGTTCTAAAACTTGGCAAATTGTTAGTCTAATTCTTAAAAGCTTTGATTGTCGGCACTGGGTCCATAGCTGCCCGGAATCGGGATGTCCAATAGGCGAAGATAGACGCCTAACTGGGCTCGGTGATGGGTCGTTTGGCTAAAAGAATGACGGATGACTTCGTACTTGGTCATTTCTCTTAAAATCTGATCGCCGTTTCGCATAGTCCAGGTCGGCCACAGGTCTTCTTCGTTGGCTTCATGGAGGGATGTTTTTCCTTTTTCGAATGATTCCTCAAAAAGCTGCAACAGCTCTTCAGAGTCTTTGACCGGTGTAGGGTCGTAGCCCGATTCATCAAAATTCAATTCATCGGTATTTAAAGCCATCGAAGTCCAGGAAGGCAACTCAGCAATGTGGACCGACAATCGCTTAAGAGGCATGCTTTTTTTGTGGGGCTTCCAATTAAATTTATCGGCAGGCACAAGGTTGAGAAATTTACGGGTTGTTTCAGCTTCTTGTTCAAACTCTTTTAATAACAGCGGAATTATGTCCATAGCATCAATATTTTTGTATGAATATTTTAAATCTGACACAAAGATAACGCGGGCCATTGACAACATTATGTCAATGGGAAGCAAAATAATTTAAAAAAAGCCAAGACAATTTTGCTATGTCTATAATAGTATTTTTAACAGTAATGCTGGTACAGTTCTTCGCTTAATTCCCGGATCCGATTTTTTATCGAATCGGGCTTTATGATTTTTACGTTTTTTCCCCAGATGAGCACCCAGCGCGCAAAGTATTCCAATGAAGAGCAAAGAAAGGTCATCTCAACAGAGTTTTTAAGCTTCTTTTCGCCTATCCATCCCTGGTAATATTTTTGATCACCCACGTAGCGGGCCATTTCCTTATCAAACCGTACAACTATTTCATGCAGATCGTTTTCATTTCGTAACGTCAATTCAGAGAATGTTTGGAGTGTATGTTCCGTTGAGTCGGGAAGCTGTTCCGGGGTAGTTCTGAATTTTTCTACCCGGTCGATGCGGAACATCCGGTAATCGGTACGCAATCTACACCATGCAGCTAAATACCAATAGTTACTTCGTAATAACAGACCTAACGGCTCCACTTCTCGTTGTGTAAACTCATCTTTGTAGGGAGAGTAATATTGTATATTAATGACTCTCCGGTTGACGATTGCATCCTGCAGAAAACCAAAAATTTGATGGTCGGTTGAAGGTTTCTTTTCATCAGGATAAGGAAAGGCCTTGAGGCGTTGATCCAGGGTATCCATGTATTCTTTTTCCCGGAAGTTCAGCACACTACGAATTTTATCCAGGGCAGATAAATAGGATTGGCTCAGCTGGGTTTCACTCCACTTTTGCATTAACCGCTCCCCAGACAGCAGTGCCGCTGCCTCATCCTTGTCAAACATCACCGGTGGCAGATGATAACCTTTTACGATAAAATAGCCTTCGTCCGGCTCCGAGCCAATAGGAACTCCGGCCTCTTGCAGCGCCCGAAGATCCCGGTATACTGTTCGTGTACTAATCTCATAGCGTTCGGCCATCTCCTCAACGGTAACCCGCGGACGGCCCTGTAAATAAATAATCATTGCCGTAAGTCGGTCGATACGGTTCATAATGTATTCCGGAATATTATCAGATTTACGTACACATATTTAATATTTTTCTCAGTGTTCTCAGGTTCCGTGTCGTAGCTGCCAGATCAAATGTTTTCTCAATGAAGCTATTAGAAAACTGTTGTTTTTCCGTCGTCTGCTTGTCAACAATACTATACACCTCTCGATCCCTAACCTGAAATTTTTCGATTATACTTGAATATTTCAGAAGAGCTTCAATCTGTTTTGGGGATGGTTTTTCCTGCAAAAAAGATATAGCCTGTCCACCCCTTCTGATGTTCAAAAGGGAAATGGTTATAGATTTCTTCCGCTACTGAAATTTTCCTTACAAAGACCGGTACATCATAAGTGAAGGTTTCTTCAATCTGTCGATGCAATTGTTGAGCTATGTTATCGCCCTGTTCTTCAGCAGCATCAAAAATCACATTCCCACTTTGGATATAGGTGGATACATTTTTATATCCCAGGATCTTAAACATTCCTCGGAGATCCTCCATTTTAAGCGGACGATATCCGCCCACATTAATACCGCGTAAAAGAGCAAGAAATTTTGTCATCTTATAATCCAGAAAAGATAAAGTAAGGCAAAGCCGGCGAGAAAGACCATTCCGCTCCAGCTTAGCCATTTAAGCCATGGTTTGGGAACACAATCATCAGGCATATGTTCGGCTGTTACGAGCCGGTAATTAAGATAGGCCAAAACAGGAGCCGTCAAAAATGAAAGAGTGGTGGCTAGGTCAATCATTACTTTAAAAGAGTCTCCTAAAAAATAAAGGACCCCTAAAGAAAGCAATGATATGAGTATCAAAAGGATGCGGTAGACTCGAATATTATCTTTATCGTTAAACGTTTCGGGTATGAGTACTTCCAGCATGCGCCGACTTACGCGAGGATAAGCATCGGTTACCGTGAGGGTCGTGCTGAACATTGTAGTAAAAGCACAGATAATGATAACCGGGTATGCCCAGGCACCGAGGCTATCGGTGTAAAGACTGATAAGCTGGCTTGCGAAAGCCGTTCCGCTGCTGGCATATTCTACGCCGCTGCCGTACATCACTAGGGCACCCAGGCCGAGAAATCCCAAAGCCAAGACAGCTGCGCCAATATATCCGATATTAAAATCCAATAGTGATTCACGTAACCTGGGCGTATAGTCCGTTTGTTTTATCCGTTCTAAAGACCACAAAGAATGCCAGGCCGCCGCATCAATGGGAATAGGCATCCAACCCATAAGCGCAATAAGAAATGAGACGCCAGCTGCATCCCAAATGCTAGGATAGTAATCGAGTCCAGCCTGTTGGGGCCCGGATTGCAAAACAGCCGCGACAACAGCTATAACGGTAGAAATGGCCAATACAACCATTATAAGTTTGACTGCACCATCGAGGGCTGAGTATTGTCCCGATAAGAGAAGCAGAATGCATATTCCCAGTAAAATAGCGCTCCATGCCAGTGGTGATAATGCGAGGCCCGTCATTTTGGCGGCCAGACTCGCCGTAACAACGGTAACTGCTGCCTGTACTGCAAACATGGTTCCAATAGTAAAAACGACAAAAATTCCAATCGCCCATTTCCCAAGCCGGTTATACCCTTCGATCATACTTTCACCTGTAGCGATGGCATAGCGTGGACCATATTCCAGAAAAGGATATTTGAAGAAATTAGCGAGTACTACCGCCCAGACAAGAGCCCACCCGTAGGTTGCACCGGCGCGGGTAGACTGAACTAAATGTGAAACACCAATGGCGGCAGCAGCCATCAATAATCCCGGGCCCAGACTTTGTTTAATCCCTTCCCAACGATCTACTTTTTGACCCATCGAAATATCTTTTTGTTGATCCATTTGTTATTTTATTAATCCCGATTTGAGGTTATATACTAATTTTAATTGTCAATTTAAATTAGACGGGAAACAAACGTCAAAGAGTTACAGTATTCATTAAATCCTTACACATAGACGCGTGAATCTTACCTTTGAATTAATTGTTTAAAGGATTCCTGAGGATAAATTTTAAAGAATTGGAGGTATATATGATCACTCGAGATGACATCCTCAAGCTTGCTCAAGAAGAACATGATGCTTGCATTTCTCTCTATTTGCCTACTCATCGGATGGGAGAAGAAGTGCAGCAAGATCCTATCAGGTTAAAAAACCTGCTTAGCATTGCCAAAGCTCAACTTAAAGAGCATGAGGTAGCAGAACAACGAATTGATAAGTTACTTGAAGGACCACAAAAACTTCTGAAAAAACCACTTTTTTGGCAGCATAATGACAAGGGTTTAGCTTTATTCATTAGTGAAGAGAATTTCGATTATTATCGTGTTCCCCATACCTTTCAAGAGCGGGTTATGGTTGATGATCATTTCCTGATAACACCTCTTATTCCTATGATATCTCTTGAAGGGACGTTTTGTATTTTAGCACTTAGTCAAAAAAATGTTCGTTTGCTAAAGTGTACCAGAGCCCAGGTTGAGCAAATTGAATTGGAGGAAGCTCCCACTAGTATGGAGGAATTTAAAAAATTTGATGTTTACGAAAAGAATATTACATCGGCCGGCAGCGGTGGCGCGGCCGCTATGTTCCATGGCTGGGGCGATGGTTCGGTAGAAACCGATGACGTTGAAAACTATCTGAAAACGGTGGAGAATGAAGTTACGTCAATCCTCAGAAAACGCAATGATCCACTGGTGTTAGCTGGCATTGATGAGGCTCTGGCCATTTACAAAAAGGTGAACCATTATAGCCGAATGATGGGGCAAACGGTGACGGGAAATCCAGACCCCAAATCCGATAGCGAGATTAAAAATGAGGGATGGAAAATTATCCAATCGCTTTTTCTGCAAGATATGTACGATGATATCAAACGGTTCGGCGATTTATCTGGTTCAGAAAAACGTTCTGATAACCTGACTAAAATCGTAGAGGCTGCCTTTTACGGAAAGATAGATTCCCTTTTTGTGTCTATTGGAGAACACAGTTGGGGTTGGTTCGACCAAGAACGAGATGTTGTTCACCACAGCAAAGAGCAAAAAAATGGGGAACATGATCTTATTAACCTTGCAGCTATTAAAACGCTCACTAAAAGCGGTAATGTATATGCTTTGGATAGGGAAAATATGCCTACTAGTGCCCCCATTGCTGCAATTTTCCGCTATGCATAGTTTATATTTTTAATTGTTATGCTAAGGCATAGAAATCTAAAATGGTTTCTATGCCTTCTGTATTTATAGTCCTACATTTAAGGGTGCATTTACGGTCACCGAAAAATAAATATAAGCCTAAGAAAATTTAGTATGAAAAAGGTTTTTAATGCTTTGGTCATTATTATTGGGATTGTCTTAGTCGGGTTGGTGATCCTTTCTTTTTCTCTTGATGGAATTGTAAAATCACAAATTGAAGATACGGGATCTCAATTGCTGAAAACGCATGTTACGGTTCAGGATGCTTCTATTTCTATTCTGGATGGCAAGGGGTCCATCGAGGACATCACTATCCATAATCCCAAAGGATTTAGTGATAATCCCGCTGTACGGCTGAAGCAAATTAGTATACAGATTGACCTTTTGTCTCTGCTGTCGGATACAATAATTGTTAAAGATATTGATATTAAGAAACCACAGGTTTATTTCGAACAAAAGGTGAGTGGGAGTAACCTTAATATGCTTAAAAATAACTTGGGCGGCGGTTCAAGTTCAGGATCAAATGTGATTGTTGATCACTTGCTTGTTGAAAAGGGCAAAATAACTTTGACGGCAGATGTTGGTGATAAAAATACATTCAAGGCTGAGTTTGATCGCTTTGAGCTTAATGGTATCGGAAGAAAAGGCAATAATACTATGGAACAGACTATGCAGCAGATTCTGGAACCTATCTTGAAAAAAGCTGCCCGCGAAGCTGTTAAGCAGGGAGTACTCGACGAGGCCAAAAAGAAATTGAAAAATTTATTGGATTCGGGGAGCAAAAAGTAGCTAATAAGCGGTACCGTGCGGTAAAAAGCATTGGTCGTGTAGTAAAGATAAATCCATCCTTTGGGAGAGGGAGCTCAGCACGAATAACATATCGTAATAAAGAGGTATTATTGTGAGGGTGGACGCTTGAAAGAACCGTTCTGGGAAGGTTTTAAAAAGGAGTTTAAGATCCCTGTGTGAGTACTTATGTTTTCGTTTTAATATCTTATATCAAACTCAAATAAATTTATTCTGCCGCCTTTCACACATTAGTCTTTGGCCTTTCCCTTTTGCCCCTTACTTTTAGCTTTATGAAAAATCGAGTTAACTCTTATCGAGATCTTTGGCCACCCATTTTAGTGGGGATTTTATTGCTCTTCATTCCTTTACTGGGCGACTTTCATATCGAATCGGCTATCCTCATCTCACTTGTGGGTTGTTTTTGGGCGGGGATCCGGGCTTGCAATCACACTTCAGAAAATGATTTTTTCGAGGCCCTCCAACTTGCCGGTTATCTTTTTCTCGTCGGGTTACCACTGTTGATCCACGCCATCCTGACTGGCTGCTTTAGTATTGATGGGCTCGGCTACTGGCTGCTTTTTCCACTGCCCAGCATTTACTTCGGCTATGCCATCGGTAGGCTTCTTAGGGCCTGGCACATTCCATATCGCAGAGTAATTACAGTGGTCATTTTACTTGGCATTGCGATTGGCTTTTTTCTGTATGAATTTCTCGCCTTTCCACAGGTCTATTTTTTTAATCACGTGTGGGGCGGCTGGCCGGGCCCTATTTACGATGAAGTAGTTCAGGTAAATGGGGCCACTGTGTTTTTTAGGATACTCACCATTCTATGGACCCTATTCTTGTGGCATCTCCCAACAATCCGAAGTGATAAATTCTCTAAATGGATCATTGCTTTTTCTGCGGCATTACTTCTTTTTGGATACCTTCAGTTGCCAAACGTTGGCATCATTACACCACGGAGTTATCTGCAAAAAGAACTTGGAGGTCATCAATCCACGAAACATTTTGAGTTGTATTATGATCAACGACTCTACGATCAGCACGATATCCAATTACTGGCCAAAGAGCATGAATTCTACTACCACCAGATTTCCCAAAAACTACATTTACCCGAGCGCGATCCTACCGATAAAATTGAGAGTTATCTGTATGGAAATGCCTGGCAAAAAAAAGAGCTGGTAGGGGCTAAATTTACCAGTTATGTACCGGTGTGGCTACATCAGGATCAGCTGCATATTGCCAAACAACAGCTTGATGGCAGCCTGGAGCATGAGTTAGTTCACGTTATGGCAAAACAATTCGGCAATCACCTTTTTCATGCCAGCTGGAGCATGGGGCTCACCGAAGGTCTCGCGGTTGCCATTGCCGGTGGTTCTTCATCTACTTCTACCATCGACCAAATAGTGACTGCTGAAAAGCCGTATCCATCTGCAAAAGAACTGCGCCAGGCCTTTTCTCCACTGGGATTCTATAGCGGCAGATCGGGGGTCAATTATACTACCAGTGGGTCTTTTGTGCGCTACCTGATGGACAATTACCCGATTTCAGATTTCAAACAAGCCTATCGCACTGGTGATATAGGTCAAGCTTACTCCACCAGCTGGAAAACACTTACCAACGGCTGGCACCAGCACCTGGATTCGGTTACGGTCGATTCCGTTGATAAAAAAATTGCCAGCCAAATTTTTGGAATCAAATCGCTGTTTGAGCAACCGTGTCCCCATGTGATTTCCGATTTTGCTCAGGCGTGGGATACCTATCATTTTTACCAGGCAGATCACGATTCTGCCAAAGCTTTGAAAACGCTCGACCGCGCCGTGGCTCTTGCCGATAGCTTACCTCCCATCAAAGCGGAGTGGAGCTATCAACATTTAATTGCAGGTAAATCCAGGATTGTTCGAAAAGCAGCTTCTTTTCAGGATACCACAGTGGATTTGCAGTTGTTATATGCGGATGCTTTTGCCATGGATAATAATTTATTACAAGCTGAAGATCACATAGCCGAGGCACAACAACTTTATGCCCGGCATCCAGACTCACTGGAAGCGCCGGCTCTCGCCACGCGATTGGATCGTCGGCAGTGGAATATTTACCGGAAAATGACCTATCAGAACGAACTACCTGATTCTTCTACTTTTCGAGTAGCCTACTATCGAACAAAAATTAGAAGCTTAAAAAAAGCTATTAAGCACGAAAAATGGGAAACGGTAAATAGGTATTCCGAACAATTGTTAAGAATTCCCGTTCATCAGCGATATTTTGACGATTATCAAAAATTGATTCATCAGCTGGCGTTTTTGGGAAAATATTTAAAAACTCAAGAATGGATTGATAAGATATCGAAATTATCACTTCGGAATCGATACCGCGAACGGTTGCAGCAAGAGCAGAAATGGCTCGATTTTCTTAAATCCACAAAATAATATGCGCTGAAAATCGAATTTTTGTTACTATTTTTTAAATAGCTGTTAATCCTGCACAGGTTACGCCTGAACTTTCATTACTGAAATGAGTGCAGGTTTATGCATGTAAATGAAATCGAATAACAAAATTATGACGAAAATTTTGCTGCTTTTTGTTGGATTGTTTTGGTCTTCGATCTTGTTAGCACAAGACATGGACAGTAGCTCCCCAAAACCGGAAACTTTTGAAATGCAATGGGGGGATTCTTCTTATGTGATGCAAAAATATTTTGTGGTTTTTATGAAAAGAGGTCCTAATAGAAATCAGTCTGAAGAAGAAGAGGTTAATATTCAAAAACATCACTTGGCCCACTTGAATAAACTCTATAAAATGGGCAAAACCAGTATCACTGGACCGTTTGGCGATGATGGAGACGTTCTTGGCATGGTTATTTTTAATACCAGTACAATGGAGGAAGCAAAAAAATTAGCAGACCAAGATCCTGCGGTGAAGGCAGGACGATTAGTGGTTGAGGTACATCCATTTTGGAGCGCTAAAGGAATGATTTTACGATAATCGAAAACAAACAAATAATTAAATGATTAAACAAAAACTACAAGACGAAGTTAACGATCAAATTAAAGCAGAATTTCAATCCGGCTGGCTGTATCTGGCGTTTGCGGCCTGGTTCGAAGAAAAGAATCTTGAGGGGTTCGCTAATTGGATGCGGAATCAATGGCAAGAGGAGCAAGATCACGGGATGCGTTTCTATAATCACATCCTTCGTCGTGATGGACAGGTAGAACTCAAGGATCTTGAAAAACCTTCTTTCTCAGCGGAAACGGCAGCAGATATATTTGAGCAGGCGTTGGAACACGAACGCTATATCACAAAGCGTATTCATCAACTGTATGATCTTGCGGAAAAAGAAGGTGATTATCCCCTGAAAACCCTGTTGCACTGGTTTATTGATGAGCAAGTGGAAGAGGAAGAAAATGTCTCGGCTATCCTGGATCGTCTCAAGCTAATTGGCGATGATGGCGGGAGTCTCTATTTGCTGGATCGTGAACTGGCCGAACGCGGTGGGGGAGAAAATGGCAATGATGGGAATGCCGAACAGGCGCAATAGTCATAATTGAATTTTGTCATTTGACTATACACTTAGTTTTACCAAGGCCAACGTTTATGCGCTGGTCTTGGTCATTCCTATTTTAGGAATTTATCTTGTACCCTATGGTATGGTTTATGGTGTAAAGGCAATAGGCCCAGATTCTGTCATCTTCTTTCTCAATATCCCACTGTTGCTGGGCAGTTTTGTTCTTGGTACGATTGGTCATGAATTAATTCATGCCTTATGTTGGTCCTGGCTCGACCATATTCCATGGGATAAAATTCATTTCGGTTTCAAATGGAGTACGCTCACCCCGTATGTCCACTGTCCCGAGCCGATAGAAATTACGAACTATCGATGGGGAGTAGCGATGCCTGGCATCGTCCTTGGGCTTTTGCCTTACCTAATAGCTTTACTATTGCATAATGGATGGCTGTTAGGCTTCGGGCTTGTCTTTACGCTTGCTGCCAGTGGAGATATCCTTATTTTATTGCTGCTTAGTCCAGTGGCATCAGGTACGCTGGTGCAGGATCATCCGGAATTAGTCGGATGCCGGGTTGTGGAAGAAAACCTTTAGTTAGGTGTACCTTTGCTGACAACGAAAGACTTAAACTGGAAAATCTTAAAAAGACTTTTATATAAGAAATTGCAATAGATGCTGAATTTAGTTCAGCATGACAAGAAAAGGATTAAAAACGGCTTCTATTCATTTAAAATTAAATGCGAAAAAAGATCATGATACGTAAACTACTTTTCCTGGTGCTTTCTGTTTTAATGTTTACCAATGTGCAAGCCCAGCAACTTTATCAACCAAGAAATCTCAAACAGGCTTATAAAAATGGAACCCGTTCGCAGGATGGAACACCCGGTAAAAACTACTGGCAAAATTCGGGCGACTATACGATCAATATTACGGCAATGCCGCCCGACCGGACGATTCGCGGTGCCGAGCACATCACCTATTTTAATAATAGTCCCGACAGCCTGAAGACGCTGGTTATTGAGCTGTTCCAAAATAACCACAAGCCTACCGCCCCAAGAAATGGCGGCACTTCTCCGGATTACCTGACTTCAGGCATACATATCGATTCGCTTGTAATCAACGGCCAAAAACATTTATGGAAAGGTGGACAAAGGGCAGCAACCTGGAGCACTCTTAGGCTGCCAAACTCGCTGGCGCCCGGCGACTCAGTACGGCTCTCTATTGGCTGGCATTACAAGGTATCCAAGCAACCAGGTCGGGAAGGGCAGATCGATTCTACTACTTTTTACCTGGCTTATTTCTACCCTCGCGTAGCCGTTTACGATGATTACCAGGGTTGGGATACTATTGAGTTTACCGGCCGGCAAGAATTTTACAGCGACTTCAACGATTATACGGTAAATGTGACGGTCCCCAAGAACTACGTTGTGTGGGGAACCGGCAAGCTCGAAAATCCCCAAAAAGTACTGCAGCCTGATGCGTTAAACCGATTCCAACAGTCGATGAGCTCGGATCAAACCATTCATGTGGGAACTTTTGAACAGGTTCAATCGGGGCAAATTACGGCACAAAATGACATGAATACGTGGACGTTTAGTTCCAGTAATATCCCGGATGTGGCGTTTGGATTAAGCAATCATTACGACTGGGATGCAGCGAGCGTGATAGTCAATAATCAGACGAAACGGCGGGCCAGCGTGCAGGCAGCTTACAACGATACGTCGGCGGACTTTCACCAAATGGTGCAATATGGTCGTAATGCTTTGGACTTTTTCTCTCACCAGTGGCCGGAGGTTCCTTATCCTTACATTAAGACTACGGAATTCCAAGGCGGTGCCGGAATGGAATATCCTATGATGGTAAACGATGCCAGTTACGCGGATCCGGACTTTGCCCGTTTTGTAGCTGACCATGAGATCGCTCATACCTACTTTCCATTTTATATGGGGATCAATGAAAGCCGCTATGCGTTTATGGATGAAGGCTGGGCAACTACGCTTGAGTATCTGATCAACACACAAAATATGGGGGAAGAACGTGCTTCGAAACTCTTTAAGCGGTTTCGGGTAACCCGGTGGATACATACTCCTTCACCGCTGAGTGATTTGCCGATCATTACACCAGCTGATATGCTTACAGATCCTGCCTACGGAGATAATGCCTATGGCAAAGCTGCATTGGGCTACCTGGCGATGAAGGATCTGCTGGGTGATCAGCTGTTCAAAAAATGTCTGCATACGTATATGGATCGCTGGCACGGCAAACACCCGTCCCCGTGGGATTTCTTCTACAGCTTCAACGAGGCATCGGATCGCAACCTTAATTGGTTCTGGAAGAGCTGGTATTTCGATAACAGCTATATCGATTTGGCAATTGACAAGGTCAAGAAGTCGAGCCGCGGCTATTCGGTGACGCTCAAAAATATCGGTGGCATGCCCGCGCCGGTAGATCTAAATGTTAGCTATAAGGACGGTAGCACCGATGTGTTGCATCAATCACCTGAAATTTGGAAAGAGAATTTGGATCAGACGACCCTGACTGTTAAGACAAAGAAAAATATTCAGTCTATTGAACTGGACGGCGGCATCTGGATGGATGCGGATACCAGCAATAATACGTGGAATGAAAGATAAAAATTTCAACAGTTCTTACGCTTAGCGATCGAATTAACTTTATATATAAATAACGGTATCTATAATTTCACTTATTATTATCACTAGCGCGGGAATTAATTCCCGCGCTAGTGATAAAGCTGTCGCCCACAATCTTCGAAAAAATAGCGGGGGACGCATCGTTGTTCAACAGGCACATTTTTGTTGCCGCTTAGCTTGAGAACCCTGCTGAAAAAGAATTAAGACTTTTTGGACAACCTCAACTTAACAGTACAGTCTCTATTCTATATGGCAAACCAGGAGTCTGTCGGCCTTAGCTAAATCTACTGCAAACCCGTCAGTTTTGCCAGATTTCGAGCTCTTTTTCGTTACAATTTCATAAGTCCGACAGCCTCCAAGGATGGAAAAATATAATTAATTTTTTAATAGCATACTTTTACCAAATATGAACCCGAATGCTATCGGGACGATACATTCCGTCACCGGGCTGAACACCCCAGGCCTTATAAAATGACTCCATATTCGAGGTAGGACCGAGGACACGATATTTTTCTGGTGAATGCGGATCATTATTAATTCTCCATAACAAGCGTTCTGGCGTATTTTTGATTCGCCAGACTTGTGCAAAAGCCATAAAAAATCGCTGTTCAGGCGTCAGACCATTTATTTTCTTATCACTTTTAGCCTCATCCGTTTTTTCAAACGCAGCATGGGCAATCGCCAACCCCCCGATGTCGGCTATATTTTCGCCAAGGGTTAGCTTTCCATTTACATGCACGGTATCGAGCACAGTGTACTGGCTGTATTGGTCTACAACCTGTTGGGTCAACTCTTTAAATCGCTTTCGATCTTTCTTCGTCCACCAGCTGTTTAAGTTGCCATGCTTATCGTATTGGCTGCCCTGGTCATCAAAACCATGCGTCATTTCGTGACCAATAACCGCGCCAATAGCGCCATAGTTTACCGCATCATCCGCACCCTGATAATAAAATGGCGGCTGCAGAATTCCGGCGGGGAAAACAATCTCGTTAAATGAAGGATTGTAATAGGCATTGACCGTCGGTGCTGTCATTTCCCATTCGCTGCGATCCACCGGTTTGCCAAGCTTATCAACCATATACCGGTAATGCCATTGTCCGTAGTGTTCCAGGTTTTGGACAAGTGATGTACTGTCAATAGCGATAGAAGAATAATCCTTCCAATGGTCGGGGTAGCCGATTTTCTTAACAAAAGCATTCAGCTTATCCAATGCTTTTGTCTTGGTCGAATCCGACATCCAATCCAGCTTTTGGATACGTTCGCGATAGGTCTGCTGGAGATTATCCACCATGCCTACCATATAATCTTTGGCTGAGGGTGGAAAATACCGTTTTACATACAATTGTCCCAAAGCATCACCAAGCGTATGGTTTACGAGATTGCTCACCCGTTTCCATCGTTTTTGTGGCTCCTTTTGTCCATTCAGTCGTCGGCTATAAAAATCGAAATGTGCATCGGCAAAAGGAGAACTTAACCATTTGGCATCGCCATTAATCAGGTGGAACTTAAGATACTCTTTCCATACCGATACCGGTGTTGACGCAATTAAATCCGAAACCTGCTTATAGAATTTAGGTTGACCAACCTGTAGGGTATCCACGCCCAGGTTCATGTTCGATACAATATCACTCCAGTTGATATTCGGAGTCATTTTATTAAACTCACCCACACTCAACAAGTGATAGTTAGCTTCAGGATCCCTTAACTCAACAGGCGCCTTGGAGGCCTTGGCTAGCTTGGTTTCAAGATCAATAATTTTATCCGCTTTATTAGATGCTGCACTTTCATCAGTACCACTCAGTTGCAGAATTTTGGCTACATAGTCATGATATGCATCACGAATCTTCTGACTCTTTTCGTCGTCCTTGAAATAATAATTTCGGTTTGGCAGGCCTAGCCCCCCCTGATTAAAATGGGCCCGTTCGACCATACTATTTTTATCATCAGGACGAACATAGAAACCAAATAACGTACCATCTCCATTTTTGTACTCTCGCACTACTTCATTCAGCACATCGTGGCTGCTTTGGATAGAGGCAATATGATTCAAGCTATTTTGTAGTGGCTGAAGTCCTTTTTGTTCGATTGTTGAGCTATCCATCCCACTTTTATACAAATCACCGATTTGTTGCTCAATGCTTCCCTTTTGAGGATTCTGGAGACTTGCTGCAGAATCCAGGATAGTTTTCATATTATGGAGCGCATTATCCCGAACAATATAAAAAGATCCCCAGCCAGACTGCGAAGCAGGAATGTTGGTATTTTTAATCCACGTACCATTGGCATATTCAAAAAAGTTGTCGGTTGGGTTTGCCGAGGAATCGACTCCGGAAAGATCCAGAGGATGCGTATTTTGTGGTCGATTAGAACAACTGGTTAACGTGCCCATTATGACCAATAACGTAGCAGCGATCAAAGCACTGAATAGATTTTTCATTTCTTGATTTCTTTATTTACGAATTAACGAAGAACTAAATGTAAAATATTTGTTATCTCCCTACAATAAAGGATTAATTTTAAAACAAAGTTTTACGCGAATGGCATTTTGATTCTTCCAAAACGGAAAGGGTTCTGAGCCTATGTTGCATAATTTACGACATAAGATCATTGGCCTTGTCGTATTTGGCATCCCTCGGAAGAACTGTTTTTATTTAAGATAGAAAGCTTACAAACGTTCCGAATTGGAAAAAAGTTATAAAGGGCAAAACGAAAATTTGCATAAAACCAGCTAAATTATGAATCTAGAAGCTAAAGTAGCCATCGTGACGGGGGCCAGTCGTGGCATCGGGCGCTCCATAACAGAAGCATTATTGGAAAAAAATGTTATCGTGGCCGGATGGAGCCGCACCGAACCCGAAGATCTAGATCATCCAAATTTCTACTACATTTCATGTGATTTGACTAAGCAGGATTCAGTTGAGGAGGCCTATAATAAGACTACAGAAACAGTTGATAAAGATATTCATATCCTAATCCATAATGCCGGTACCGGATATAAGGGAGAGGTAGAAAAAATGTCGCCAGATGAGTGGCACTATCTTTTTGATCTTAATGTACATGGCATTTTTTATGTAACCAGGTTGGTGATTCCTACCATGAAAGCCAACGAATTGGGACATATCATCAACATTTCATCAGGAGCGGGAACCAACGGGATTGCCGGGATGACGTGTTATTCCGCCACCAAGCACGCCGTGGTTGGTATTTCGCGTTCACTGCATCAAGAACTGCGAGATTTTGGGATAAAGGTCACCTGCCTTTCGCCGGGCTCGGTTGATACTGGATTTTCCGAATCAAAGAAAAACAAACTTAAGCCCGGAGATCTTGCCCGGTCTGCGGTGCATATTTTGCAATGCCCTCAAAACTTTCATTATACGGATGTGCAGGTACGTCCGCTGCAGCCATAGCAAGTTATAGTTATAGGGTAAATGCAGTTTTAGGCTATTTCATGTATTAATAGCCAAAGATTTACACGGATACACACGAGTTAAATAACCTTAGTTCGACATAAAGATTTAGTGCGCTCAATCATTTTCCCCTTAGCCCCGGGGCTACCAAGCATTTTTCCGGTTATAAGCCATCGATCCGTATATCATGATATTTTTTATCTCGAATGCTATGACTTTATCACGAGTCAGGCGGCATTTTTTTGTCGGTCAAACCGGGAAGTGTGATCTGGGTCGTAAGAGGTGCCGCTGTTCCAGATGGCACTTATAATCTTAATCAGTTTGTTGATCAGATTATTGTGGACGAGGG